>Ga0307379_10004204_pt1 | contig 20628 bp, 14 predicted proteins | sample UN2MG_FD_202237 | JGI IMG/M metagenome (GOLD analysis project Ga0307379, IMG submission 202237) | Soil microbial communities from Risofladan, Vaasa, Finland - UN-2 | ecosystem: Environmental > Terrestrial > Soil > Coastal area > Acid sulfate soil | place: Finland: Risofladan, Vaasa | collected... | reverse complement strand
GGCAGGAACGGGATCCGCGCGACGCCTTCTGCCGACTTGCCGGGGCCGAGCGGCCAGGCGAATTCCGTAGCCCCGGCGGACGGCCCGGTCCCGTCCAGCTTGACCTTGGCCTCGGCCGGCGCGTTGCCGGTGTTGGTGGCCTTCACCACGACCCAGTTGAGGAAGTTCTCGCCCTCGGTGGGCCAGTCGAACGCCTTCTGCCAGTCCTTGACGGTGGGCAAGGGCGTCGCCCAGAGCGTGAAGTCGTAGCGGACCGGGCCGTCCTCGGCGGTGATCAGGAGGATCGGCAGCCAGCCGTCCTGGAGCGTCTTGATCTGGCGGCGCGAAAGCGGCGCGAGATCCCGCCCGAACCGGATGCGGACCTCCGCTTCGTCGGCCACCAGCAGCTTGTTGTCGGGCGTGAGGCGGGTGCCGTGCTCATAATCCCTCAGGCCGATCACGTTCCAGGAATTGCGGAAATAGTCGAACGGCTCGTCCGCCCTCATCGGGCAGGCCGCAAGCAGGACGGCAAGCGCCGCGGTAACCGCAGCGCGACAGGCGGATCGGGGGCGCCATCTCATCGGTCGTGCTCCTTGGGTGAGTGGGGGCTTTCGGGAGCGAGTATAACCGAGCCGGAAGGGGGGTGCCACTTTCTCGCGGTCTCGTACGCGGCGGGCGTGCATTGCCCGAGAGAATTGTTACAATATGGGTTCGGGTTGGACGATGGTCACGTTTTGTCGATCGTCGAGAGAATAGCCGCTGGCTGATCGACGTAACCCGTTGGGAGGCAACGACATGACCATGTTTGTGGAGAGCTGGGTCCCCATCGTCTCTCTTGGCATTATCGCCGTGGCCATGCTGGGCACGATCCTCGTGTCCACCCGGCAGGCTTGGGCCCTGTGGGCGATGATCGGCGTGCTGGTCCTGGTGTTCGCCGGCGTGGCGCTGGAGCGTTTGGTGGTGACCGACGTGGAACGGGTGGAGACTGCGTTGGACGGCGTGGAAGACGCCCTGAAGGCCAACGACCTAACGCGTCTTCTGGAGGAGCACGTCTCCCCCGACGCGGTCAACACCCGACGCCGGGCGGTCAGCGCCATGGGGCTCGTGGAGATCACGTCGGCCGAGATCAGCAACCTTACCGTCAAGATCAATCGCCTTACCAGCCGGCCCACGGCCCGGGCCGAGTTCCTCGGGTCGGTCCGCTACGAGCCCCGCGACCCGGAAAGGATCCCGTACAAGTACTACTCGGCGAGGTTCATCGTCGAGCTGCGGTTGGAAGGGGATCGCTGGGTGGTCACCGATCACATCGAGTACCACTAGCGAGGCAGGGCCTCAGACCGAGGCGAGAGTCCAGTGGTCAGGGTTCAGGATTTGCGTGCATAGGTGGAACTCCAAGTCCTGAACCCCGAACCCTGAACCCCACAAACTTCACTCATTTGCTGCAAACGTCCGAAGCCAAGTGCGCTGGATCTGACGCTCACTGGCACGGCGCGGCTCCGATGCCGCCCTCAGCCGGCCGGCCCCCCGTCGAGTGTCTGCGGCGGAGCGTGCGGGGTCGCCTCGACCGGAGGAAGAGGCCCCGGGTGATACGGAGCGTAGGGCGGAGGGGACCAGTAATAGTAGGGCAATCGTCCCAGTCCGTACGGGTTACTCCAGGACCCGAACGGCGTGGTCCACGGCCCGCCGGGATTGCCCCAAGGGCCGTACGGCGTAGCGCCTTCTCGATACGGCCGCTGCCACTCGCCGTAGGGCCGGATCCGATCGCCGGCGCCCCACGTCTGGACGATGTGCGTGTGGTCGGCGCTTCCGCCGGCGCGGATCGTGCTCCGCTGGTGCCGGTAGGCGCTCTGGAGATAGGTCGCGTCGCCCCTGGCATACGGGGTCTTCTTCGGGGCGAACTGCGCCACCCGGTCGCCGGTGGCCGGGTCGTGGCTGAACGAGGAACGCAGAAAGATCCAACTGTCGCACTGGGCGCAACGGGCCGTGACCAGCCCGATCGCCGCGGCGGCGACCGCCAACGCAAGATGCCGTCTCATGGGGAGCCAACCTGGTGCTGAACTTGGTCCCGGTCCGCGGCCGCCTCGGTGAGGCGGCCTGCGCCCGAGAGTCTCGGGAAACCTGCGGTCCTTCCCAATCGGCTCCTTCAGGCCGCGCGAAGCGGCCCGTGCCGGGTCGTCCCCCATGAACCGACCCCGCCGACGTCTCTCCGTCCCACCTGCAATCCGCTCCTTGCCGCTAGCGACGCGCTCTTTCCCAACGCGTACTCATCACGCTCCGCGTGATGTGCACCGTCACGCGGAGCGTGACGGCTACAACGATGCGCGCACGGCGCGCGGAACCTACCGACTGCGCCTCTACTTGGGACGTGCCACTTGAAGCTCTCCCGTGTCCGGGTCGTAGACGTAAAGGTGCCCCGCGGGCAAGTCCGGCAGCTTGATCCTGTTGGGCTCGAGGATCTCGCGGACGAATTCCTCTTGGGTCTTGGGGAAGTACCCGTGCATGCCCTTGTAGAGGTTCAGCGCTTGAGGCACCTGGATCTTGTAGGCGGCCGCTTCCTGGGCCCGCCAGAAGGTCGCCAGCGGCGTGGTGATCATCCCCGGCTTGTAGTGGCCTTTGCGGCCCATGCCCACCTCGGCCTTCTCCCGGATCATGTTCTCCGTCGACGGCGCCTCGTAAGGCATCTCGACCTCGTTGCCCGGTAGCCCTGTCCGACTCTTGGGTGCCGGCCCCTGTGGCGAAGATGAAGTGGCCGACGCAGCAGGCGGGGCCGCTTGGGGTGCCGTCTTTTCGGCGGGGGGTGTCCGGGGCGATCGGCCACCGACCGGTGCGGCAAGATCGTCCGGATTGACCGCCACGCCCACCGCCTCCGGAGCGGCCGAGCGCCCTCGCGTCTTGCCCAGGTCGTAGTCGCCGCAGCCTGCCCATGCGGCAATCGCCAACAGTAGTGCCGCTTGTCTGAATCGCATCCCAGCTCCTCCTCCCATGTCGTTGCGGTGGAAGCTCACAACTCACGCATGGGCGCTCTCGGCCGGTCATCTCACCGCGCGGGTGGGCTCGGCATCGGTTGTCTCTCTCGGGCAGTGCTCACGGGCGGCCTTCGCGCCCCATGATTATCCGTCGGATCGTTGGGCGAGTCGACCTCGTCCAGGTGGAATTCCCATGGCTGCATCCGGTCCACGACCTCCTGCCGGGTCATGTCGTAGCCGAGCGGCGTCAGGGCCACGTGCCCCTCGGCCAGCACCGACAGGTCGGTCTCGCGCCCGCTGCCGGGCGGCGGCGGCTGACCGGTCAGCCAGTAGTACACCCTCCCAAATGGATCCGTTCGCTTCTCGTATTGTTCCCCATATTGCGAAACGTCCATCGGCACCACCCGCACTTGGTGCGTGCCGTCAAGCCCCGCGGTGGGGATATTCATGTTGTACAGTTGCGGCTCGGGTTCCTTTTTGTCCAGAACTTGCCGGATGATCGTCCGGGCCAGCCGGGCCGCCTTGTCGAACTGGGCGTGCTCGTCGAACTCCAAGGAGACGGCGACGCTGGTGATCCCGAAAAACGCACCCTCAATCGCCGCGGCCACCGTGCCCGAGTAGAGCACGTTGATCCCGGCGTTCAGCCCTCCGTTGATCCCGCTGACGACCAGATCGGGCCGTCGCGGGCAGAACTCCGTCACGCCGATCTTCACGCAGTCGGCCGGGCTCCCTTCCACGGCCCAACCCCAGTGCTCGTCGCCGTAGAAGACCTCCTTGACGATCAGCGGGGTCAGATACGTGATCGAGTGGCCCACGCCGCTCTGTTCGGTGGCCGGAGCCACCACGCACACTTCCCCCAATCCGCGGAGCTCCTGCTCAAGTGCCGCGAGGCCGGGGGCGTAGATTCCGTCGTCGTTGGTCAAAAGGATGAGCACGCTGGTTTGATCTTCCTGAGGGGCATCGGGTTCCGTCTGCCTCCGTGAGGGCCTTCTTCCACTATAACCACGACGTGCCCGACATTCAATCCGGCGAGACGTAAGCAGTTACAAGAAAAGGGCTTGCGACATTCCCGCTCCGACCTGCTGACCGCCCCACGGTTGTTCGCCGGTTTCGGTCAATCACCACCGGACCTGATCCGCCGTGACCGTCCAACGGAACGCAGGGCGGTCGCCGGAAAGGCGATTCGGCGAACTCGATATCTGCCGGCTGTGTGTTGTTGGCCGGGTTACTTGTAGCGGTAGATGACGTGGTAGCCGAAAGGTGTCTCGACGACGTCGGTGATCTGGCCGACTTCGCAGGCGAAGGCCGCCGCGTCGAACGCCGGATGCATCACGCCCTGGGGGAACTCTTCCAGATCGCCGCCGCGCGACGCGGAGGGGCAGTCACTATGCTCCCGGGCGAGGTCTTCAAACTTCTCGCCTGCCTGAACCCGCTTCAGGCACTCCTGGATAAGGGCGAGCGCCTCTTCCTTGGTACGGGTGATTTCCTCGCCTGCCCGCATCGAGCCCTTGTACTGCACGAGGATGTGCTTGGCGCTCGCCTTGGGGATGACTTCGACCTTTTGCCGGCGGATGACGTGATACCCGAAGGGTGACTCCACGATGTCGCTCACCTCTCCGATGGCGAGCTTCAAGGTGGCTTCGCTGAACGCGGGCACCATCTGGTCTGGCGGGAAATTGCCGAGATTGCCGCCGTCCACACTGCTGGGGCAGTCTGAGTGCTCCCTTGCCAACGCGCCGAAATCGGCGCCCTCCGCCTTGGCCTTCTTGGCGATCTCTTGCGCCAGGGCCAACGCCTCCTCCTTCGTGCGCGTGATCTCCGCGGTGGCTCCCTCGCTGCCGGTGTGCATGATCAGGATGTGGGCGGCGTTGAGCTCGCCCGGCTGCCCCTCGCCGATCGCCCCGGTCTCGGCCGAAGGATCGCCGGCCGATTGAGACGGCGGAGCCCCCGGCTTCACCGCCTGCTGTTGAGCCTCGCTGCCGGCGTCGCCGCCGCAACCGGAGGTGAGTGCGATCGCAGCGGCAACAAGAAGGGCCAACGCGAGTGTCTGGGGCTTGTTCATAGGGCGTCCTTTGTTCGAGTGTTCGAGAACTGTGAGCTCAGTCAGGTTTCCGCGGTGATTTGCGTTGGCCAACGGCCGTTGTGCGCGGCAAAATGTGGCAAAAAGGGAAGGCTGGGGGAAATGGGTGCCCTGAATAACCGTGGCGGCGCAGGCATCACGTCCATCGTATACCCCGCGGCCGGGCCAAGCAAGCTGTGCCGGGGCTTGGCTCTCCCCCTGCACCCCGTCCGCGCCTGTGGCCTGCCGGGACTTGAGAAGCCGGCGTCTGGTCGCCGCGGAAGCGGGCACTTATAATTGCCGGTTTTCACCCGGGGAGCGCGCGATGACTGGTGTGGCGGACGAGAAGGTCCTGGTGCTCGATTTCGGGTCGCAATACGGGCAGTTGATCGCCCGACGGGTGCGGGAGCAGCAGGTCTACTGCGAGATCGTGCGGCACGACATCCGGCCGGAGCGGATCGAGCAGTTGGCCCCCAAGGGGCTCATCCTTTCGGGGGGGCCGGCGAGCGTCTATGAGAGCGGGGCCCCGCGGTGCCACTCGAAGATTTTTCGATTGGGCATCCCGGTCCTGGGCATCTGCTACGGGATGCAGTTGGGCTGCGAGGCGTTGGGCGGCCGCGTGGAGAGCGCGCCGGCCCGGGAATACGGCCGGGCCCTTTGCCGGGTCGTCGCCCAGGACGTGCTCTTCGACGGCGTGCCCCAAGAGACCCAAGTCTGGATGAGCCACGGCGACCAGGTGTCGCAGGTCTCCGCGGATTTCGTCCCCCTGGCCCAAACGGAGACGTGCCCCTTCGCCGCCGTCAAGCACCGGCACGCCCCGTTCTACGGCCTCCAGTTCCACCCCGAAGTGACCCACACGCCCGAGGGCGCCACCATCCTGCGGAACTTCCTCACGGCCGTGTGCGGTTGCTCCGGGCGGTGGAAGCTGGGCGATTTCGCCCAGGAGACGATCCGGGGCATCCGCCAGCGCGTGGGCGACCGCCGGGTGATCTGCGGGCTTTCCGGCGGCGTGGATTCGGCGGTCACCGCGGCGTTGATCTCCCGGGCGATCGGCCCGCAGCTTTCGTGCATCCTGGTCGACAACGGCCTGCTGCGCAAGGGAGAGGCCGAGTCGGTCATCGAGGAGTTTTCCGATCATTTCCAGGCGGACCTCCACGTCGTCAAGGCGGAAGAGAAGTTCCTCGCCGCCCTGGCTGGCGTAGTCAACCCGCAAGACAAGCGCCGCAAGATCGGGCACGCGTTCATCGAGTGCTTCGCCGAGGAAGCCGCCAAGATCGAGGGGGCCCACTTCCTGGCTCAAGGCACGCTCTACCCGGACGTGATCGAGAGCGGCGGACTCGTCGACGGCCCGGCCGCCACGATCAAGCTGCACCACAACGTGGGCGGACTGCCCGAGGACCTCCAATTCGAGCTGATCGAGCCGCTTCGCGACCTGTTCAAAGACGAGGTCCGCAAGCTGGGCCTCGAGCTGGGCCTGCCGGAGGAGATCGTCTGGCGGCACCCGTTCCCCGGGCCGGGCCTGGCCGTCCGCTGCCTGGGCGAAGTCACCAAGGAGCGGCTCGACACCCTGCGCGAGGCCGACGCGATCGTGGTCGCGGAGATCCGGGGCGCGGGGCTCTATCGCGAGACGTCGCAGTCGTTCGCCGTGCTTCTGCCGGTGCAGAGCGTCGGCGTGATGGGCGACGCCCGCACGTACGAGGACGTGGTCGCGGTCCGCTCCATCAACACCGAGGACTTCATGACGGCCGACTGGAGCCATTTGCCCTACGAGCTGCTGGCCCGCATCTCCACCCGGATCATCAACGAGGTGCCCGGCGTCAACCGCGTGGTCTACGACGTCAGCTCCAAGCCGCCGGCGACGATCGAGTGGGAGTAGCGGCGAGGCGGGCCGAGCGGGGGCTGCACGCTGACAAAGGCGCGAAACGTAATCGGCAGGGAGGGACTCTCGGGAAGGCGACACGGGTGAGCAACTGCGTTCCGCCCGTTGAACGGAGCCACCCCGCCGGGGTACTTGACGCAGTCTTGGAGGCACCCCGACGTTTGGCCCGATTTTGTAAGTGTCCAGGTCTCTTCGCCCGGTGCTGGGGCGGCGCGGCCCCGTGAGAATCCGGCTGCGAGAACCGCGGTCGCGTGCTGACCGCGCGGGTCGAGTCGTTTCGGGCGCCCGGCTTCGCCGAGATGCCCTTCGCCCCCGGCTTTTCCCGGCCGTTGACTCCAATCGGCGCCGGGAATAGACTTCGCCAGCCCGTTATGGGCGGGAGATCTGCCTATCTGGTATTCTCCGCACGTGGGATCGGAGACTTGCGGCAAGGACGCGAACCCGCCGAGAACCGCGATTCAGGAGCACACGAACCATGGAGCGAATGATCTCGTTTGTTGCCGGTGTCACGTCCTGTTGCCTGGCGCTGGCCGCGCATGCCGCGGACCGACCGGCCGAAGCGAAGGCCGCCGAGCCGGAAGCGACTCCTGCGGCGGCCGCGCCGGCGGACTCGACTCATTACGAGCAGCTCAAGGAGCTCGAGTGGCTGATCGGCGAGTGGGTCGACGAGGGAGAGGACGCGACGATCACGACCGCCTGCCGGTGGACCACGAAGCGGAACTTCATGACTTGGTCGTTCAAGGTCGTCACCGCCGACGACCGCGAGCTCGAAGGGACCCAGGTGATCGGCTGGGACCCGGCGGACAAGCGGATTCGGTCGTGGTTGTTCGATTCCGAAGGCGGCTTCGGCGAGGGGCGGTGGTCGCGAGACGGCGACCGCTGGATCGTGAAGTCCTCGCAAGTCCTCAAGGACGGCGGGCGGGCCTCGTCGATCAACGTCATCACCTACGTCGACGACAACACGTTCACGTGGCAATCGACCGGACGCGAGGTGGACGGGGAGATGTTGCCCGACGTCCCCGAGGTCACGGTGGTGCGAAAGCAGTCGCAATAACCGAACAACAACGTGCGCAGGATCGAGGTGAAATCATGAAAAGCAAGGCGTTTTTTGTTCTGGCGATCGCGCTGACCGTTTCGCTGGCGGCGGGGGATTCGTTTGCCCAGCGCGGCGGAGGTCGTGGCGGCGGCGGTCGCGCCGGCGGCTCGCGCCCGTCGGGTGGGTCGATCAGTCGTGGCCCGTCGATGAGCCGGCCCTCCACGCGGCCCAGCACTCCGTCCAGGCCCAGCACCCGGCCCTCCACGCGCCCCAGCGCTCCCTCGGTCCCGGCGACCCGGCCCTCCACGCGGCCCGGCACCCCGTCCCGACCCAACACGCTGCCTTCCACGCGCCCCGTCACTCCGTCCATCCCGGCGACGCGTCCGGGCGGCGGCTTGCCTTCGCGGCCTTCGACGCTTCCGAGCCAGCGCCCGGGTACAGGCCAGCGGCCCTCGGCGGGCGATGTTCAGGACTTCCTGAACTTGCCCGGCCAGCGGCCTTCCACTCGACCCACCCCCGGCGTACGCCCCGGAGCAGATCGACCTAGCACGATGCCCGCCCCCGGCGCACGGCCCGGGATTGGGGATCGGCCGGGTCGGCCCGGCGGTCGGCCGAGCACGCGCCCGAGACCCGCTGATCGGCCCATCAACGTCAACCGGCCGCAGATCAATCAGCGGATCTCCAACCGATATGCGAGCGTCGCGACCCGGCCGTTCACGCCGGGCTGGTGGGGCAGGCACCCCGTCAACCTCCCCGCCCGGCCGTGGCACCTCTGGCACAGCCGTGGCTGGTACAGCCGACCCCACTACTGGTGGCGCTGGGCCACGGCGTCGGCGTTGACCGGATGGGCCGTTTGGGGCTGGACCACGCCGGCCTACTACGTCTACGGCACCGGCGGCAACGTCTACTACGAGAACAGCGTGGTGTACGTCGACGGCCAGCAGTACTGCACGGAGCAAGAGTACTACCAGCAGGCCGAGGACATCGCCGTCGGCGTGCCCGAGATCGACGAGGCACAGGCCCAGCAGGTCGAGTGGCTGCCGCTTGGCGTGTTCGCCTTGACCAAAGAGGGCATCAACGAGAGCAACTTCCTCCTTCAGCTTGCCGTCAGCAAGGAGGGCGTCATCGGCGGGACCCTGGTCAACGAGGAGACCGGCTCGGTGCGGCCGGTGGAAGGGATGGTCGACAAGGAGACCCAGCGCGCCGCCTGGAAGTTGATCGACGGCAAGAACGCCGAGGTCGTGATGGAGGCCGGGATCTACGGGCTGACCGAAGACGAGTGCACCGCCCTGGTCCACCACGGCCCGGACCAGACGCAAACGATCGTCATGGTCCGGCTCGACGAGCCCGACGACCCGGCGGCAGCGGCCCCGCCGGGCCAACCGGCCCCGTAGCCAAGACAAGCCCGGCGCGTGGTGGAGGCGTTTCGTCTGCGTTTTGCCGGGCAGGCGGGACGCCGCAGAGGTCGTTCCGTACCGACAAAGTCGCACAAGATACTTGTGCGCGGACGCTCAGGGCCCCTGGCTGACGACGGGCGGGTTGTCCAGCGCGTAGTTGATGGGCCAGGGGCGGCCACGAAGGCGTTCGCGTTCGGCGGCGTCGTGGTAGGCCTTGGTCGGCCAGGGGCCTTCGGCCAGGGCCACGCCGCAGTAGTCCAACAGCGAGCCCTTTTGGAAGTGCACGCTCTTGACGGCCAACACGTATTCCACCTGCAACTGGAAGTAGGCGCTTTCCGCCTCGGCTTCGCGGCGATACGCATCGAGCAGCCGGAACACCAGGTCGGCGGTGATCGGCGTTGCCTGAGTCTGGAGCGTCGTCTCCGTGGCTTCCGATCTTGCTCGGGCGGCCAGCAGGCGGTTGTACTTGGTCTCGACGACTGCATAGGCCCGATCCATCTCCGCCACCCAGTCGCTGAGGCGATGAATGATTTGCAGCTCCTGCTCGCGCAACACCGCTCGTTCTCGGGCCAAACGCAACTCCGCGTTTCGGACGCCCGCGTGAGCCTTGCGGAACCCAATGGGGACGGAGAGCTCCAAGCCGAGTTGCCACTCCTGAAAATCGCCGCCCGTGAGATCCATGTAGGCGTTGTCGAAGCGGGGTTTGCCGTGCCGGTAGGGATCGAGCAGTTCTTCGCCGAAGCCGCGCCACCGATAGCGGCCGACGACGTCGAGATTCGGCAGGAGGAAGTTGCGGCTGGCGATCAACTCCAGTTCGCGCCTTCGGACCTGCCACTTCTGCTTCCGCAACTCCACGCGTCGGACAAGTGCCTCGTTCGTAATCTCACCCCAGTCGAAAACACAGGGTGACAGAGGCGGCTCCTCGGCCGGTCGGATCAGCCGGTCCCCCGTCGGCGGAAGCCCGATCAACCGCCGCAACTCTCGCTCGTTGAAATAGACGCCGATCGCCGGCCGGAACGGACCGATGCCGGACGACTGTTCGCCGGTGCGCGGCTTGCCGGCCAAGGCGTCCTGCACCTGCTGCTCCAGCTCGAGGTACAGCGCACGAGCTTGCGCCTCGTTCTCCGCCTCTCCCCCGCGACGCCCCGTCTGCTGCCAAGCCTGGACCGTTCGCCAGACTTCCAGCGCTTTGTCCCGCGAGTTGACCTTGGCCCGGAGATCCCGATACGCGTAGTAGAGGCCCCAATACGCGTTTTCCACGTCGCTGACGAAATTGCGGACCCCGGCCTCGAAATCGGCCAGGCTGATATCCGTGTCGACCCGGGCGATCAGCACGCCGTTGTAGACGCCGGGCTGCCCGCCGGGCCCGGCGATGCGGTTGAACCGGACGCCGCTGCCCTGCAACAGGGGATGACGTGCCTCGGCGTCGAGCCAGACGGTCCAGGCGCCGTCGGGGAAGTCGTTGCCGAGGCTGTTGTTGTTGTCGAACTCGGTGTACTTGCGCAGGGCGAACTGGCTGCCCGTGGCGGCCCGCTTCGACAGTTGCGCTTGAAACGTGTCGAAGTCCTGCTCGAAGTACCCGAGGTCGCCCAGGAACGTGTTGTTCAGCCGGCGGTCGTTCTTCTCGAACATGAAGTCCATGGCGAACTGGGCGTCGAAAGCGCTCAGCGCGGCCTCGATCCCGTGCTGCGGATCGGTCTCTCGAATCGCGGGTCCGTACGGGGTCGAGACGCTGTCGGGCGACCGGAGCACGGTGCCGCCGAGGTCCCGCAGCACCTCCGAGTTGGCCAGGGCCAGATGAATCGCCTCCTGGAGCGTCATGTCCCAGTACTCGGGCTCCGGATCGTTGATGTGACGCGGGGCCTGGGCGCAGAGCACCTCGTGGCTGCTCGCCGTGGCCACGTTGGGATACTCAATCTGGGTGGCGACCGTCTCGAAATGGGTGGTATCCTCGTCGAACGTGAAATCCCGCTTCGAGAGCAGGCAGCCCGGCAGCACCAGCGCACCGACCAAGAGCCCAACGAACCACGGTAGTTGTCGTTTCATGGCTAGTCGTGTCTGCTCTGGGGCCTGCTCCGCGTGCGGATGACGGCCGGACCGATTGCCTGCCCAACGGTCAAAACCACCCGTCCGGACCATGGCGACCGTCCTGGGCGGCTGCACGGATACGCCGAAACCGGGCAAGCGAGAACCCGCCCTTTCGGTAGACTCTGCCCGCGCGGTACGACCGGGGAATCCGTGTCTCCTATTCCTTTTCGGCAGACGGACAGTCCATACATTCCCCTTTTGCCGTGCATTCGGAAAACGTCGCCTTTTCCTAATCGCCGGAGATTGCGCAGATTCTCTGCATTCTCTGCATTGAAGAGCCGGTGCCCTTCGTATCCGTTGATTTCACCCGCGCACGTCTGCCGGCGGCCCGGCCGTCGGACAGGGGCGTGAGATCCTTGGGGCAGTGGCCCGGCCGTCGCGGCACGGGCACCCTGCCTGGGTCTCCAGGCCCCGGGCATCCTGTGTTTGCTCCCAATCACGCAAGGCGGGAAGCCTCGGCTGCGGGTTGTGCGAATAATCCCGGCTGGCCCGTCCGACCAATGAGTACACCCAACGGTATACTGGATATATATGACCAGCTACCCCGATTACCCCAACCCCGGGCCCCCCGACGAGGCGTGGCGCGAGATCGACGACCTGATCGAAACGGTTGCCGGGCTCTCGCAGTGGGACCTGACGCCCAGCGAGTTCTACGCGGAGCTGATGGACCGCGTTGTGCCGGCCCTGGCAGCGACCGGGGGGGCCGTATGGACCGGCAGACCGGCCGGAGGCGTCGAGCTCCAATACCAGGTCAATCTGCCCGGCGCTCTCCTGTCGGACGACCGGGAGGGCGCCCGGCGGCACGCCCGGCTCGTGCAGCAGGTCCTCGCGACGGGCAAGGGGAAGCTAACACCCCCTCAGTCGGGTACGGCGGACAGCGGCCAGGCGGCCAACCCGACCGAGCTCGCGGTGATCCTCGCTCCGTGGAGCTTCGAGGATTCGTCGGGCGTGGTCGAGGTATTTCAGCGGCCGGGGGCGAGCCCCTCGGCGCAGCAAGGCTGCCTTCGGTTCCTTTCGGCCATCTGCGAGCTGGTGGCCGACTTCCACCGGAACCGCCAGCTCCGCGGTTTCCGGCAGCGGATCGAGCAGCTCGGGCGATTCGAGCAGTTCACCGAGCGGGTGCACCGCACTCTCGACCTGACGAGCACGGCGTACGAAATCGCCAACGAAGGGCGGCGGTTGATCGGCTGCGATCGCCTCAGCGTGGCCGTGCTCCGGCGCGGCCGGTGGCGCGTGTTGGCGATCAGCGGGGTCGATAGCGTCAACCGCCGCGCAAACGCCGTCCGCCACCTGGAACGGCTCGCCAAGGCGGTGACCACGGCCGGTGAGCCCGTCTGGTATGACGCCGCCGCCGGCGACCTTGCCCCGGAGATCGAAGAGCGGCTGGGCGCCTACGTGGACGAATCCCACGCCCGGGCGCTGGTCGTCCTCCCGCTGGCCGCGCCGCACGGCGAGGTGCCGCTCGACGAGGAGGAGCACCGAGGGCCGCCGAAGGTGGTCGGCGCGTTGGTGATCGAGCAGTTCCGCGGGGGGCTGGACGAGCGGCTGCGAGCCGGCGTCGACGTGATCCGCAATCACAGCGCGTCGGCGCTGGCCAACGCCATGCAGTACGAGAGCGGGCCGGTCGTGCGACTGCTGCGAGCCCTGGGCAAGGTCGGCTGGACGGTCGGCGTCAAGCACTTGGGCAAGACCGCGGCGGCGCTTGTGGCCCTGGCGGCCGTGGTGATCGCCGTGGCCACCGTGCCCGCAGACTTCCAGGTCGAGGCCCACGGCGAGCTCCAGCCGCTCGGGCGCCGCGACGTGTTCGCCCCGAGCGACGGCGTGGTCAGCGAGCTGGAGGTTGCTCATGCGGATCGCGTGGAGGCCGGCCAGGTGCTCCTGGTGATGCGCAGGCCGGAGCTGGACTTCGAGTTCAAGCGGGTGTGGGGCGAGCTGCAAACCGCGAGAAAGAGACTCGCGGCGGTCGAGGCGGAGCGACTCCAGAACCGCCGCGAAACCGAGGACCAGCGGCGGCAATACGGCCGGTTGACCGCCCAGGAAGAAGAGCTGCGAGAAGAGATCGCCAGCTTCGAGAAGCAATATGAGATTCTCGAAGCGCAGCAGGCGGAGCTGGCCGTACGCAGCCCGATCGACGGCGAGGTGCTCACCTGGGACCTGAGGCAGCTTCTGGAGGCCCGCCCGGTGAACCGGGGACAGGTCCTCATGACGGTGGCGGATTTGAGGGGGCCTTGGGTGCTGGAGATCCGCGTCCCGGACGATCGCGTGGCCCACGTGTTGGCCGCGCAGCAGGAGATCGGCAAGGGCCTCGACGTGTCGTTTGTCCTGGCCGCCGATCCGGGCCGGAGACTCCAGGGCGAGATCGATCGCGTGGGAATCCGTACCGAGGTGAGCGAGACGGAAGACGCGTTCGTGTTGGCCGCGGTCCGCATCCACCGCGACGAGATCCCGGAGCTGATCCCGGGCGGTTCCGTGGTGGCGAAGATCCACTGCGGCCGGCGAGCGGTCGGATACGTCTGGTTTCACGATCTCTGGGAAGCGATTCAGACGTGGGTTCTGTTTTGATGGGGGAAACGATCATGGTACGTTCGGCCGCTCTGTTCCTGTTGTGTCGTCTCGTGCCCAGGCTCTGCCTGGGCACGTACTACTCGGCAGGCTCCGACTGCCTGGGCGAGGCAGAGCCTCGCGTGCAGTGCGTTCCCGGGCAGAGCCCGGGAACGAGATGCGTGAGAGAGACGACCGTGGTATGTTCTTTCGTTCTGCTCATGCTCTCGATCGCCGTGGCGGCGGCTGCCCCGCAGCCGTCGACGTCGCCCTCGGCGCAGCCCGCGTCGGCGGCCGAGCAGGCTCCCAAGGAGATCGAGATCGCCTCGGCGCTGGTGAAGCTGATCGAGCAGGCCGACGTCGCCGCTCGGGAGGCCGGCGTGTTGGCGGCGGTCAACGTGCGCGAGGGCCAGATGGTCGAGGAGGGCGACGTGCTGGCGCAGATCGTCGACACCGAGGCCCGCATCGCCTCGGACCGGGCGGAGATCGAGCTGCAAATCGCCGCGAAGAACGCGGAGAACGACGTCAACACCCGCTTCGCCGAGAAGTCGGTCGAAGTCGCCCGGGCCGAGCTGCGGCGGTCGGAGGAATCGATCCGGAAGTACCCGAAGAGCATCTCGGAATCGGAGATGGACCGGCTCCGCCTGGTGGTCCAGCGCGCGGAGCTGGAGGTGGAGCAGGCCGAGCACGAGTTCGACGTTGCCGCCTTCACGCGCAAGATCAAGGAGAACGAGTGCCGGTCGGCCGAGGAGAAGGTCGAGCGGCACCGGATCACGGCGCCGATCAGCGGCATGGTCGTCCAGCTCAACCGGCGCCGCGGTGAATGGGTCGAGCCCGGGGAGAACGTGTTGCGCATCCTGCGGCTCGATCGCCTGCGAGCCGAGGGCTTCCTCGACGCGCGCCACCTGACGGGCGACATCGACGACTGGCAAGCCACGCTCGCCATCGACCTGCCCGGCGACCCCGGCGCCAAGCTGCCCGGCAAGGTCGTCTTTGTCAGCCCCGAGATCGATCCGGTCAATTCGCAGGTGAACATCTGGGTGGAAATCGACAACGAGGAGCTGCGGGTGCGACCGGGGATGCGGGCGAAGATGACGATCGTCGTGCCGCCGCCGGCGCGGTGATGATTGGGATATCCTGTTTGCAGATTGACCTGCTCCCATGCCACCTGCCGACGCCAAGAGCGATTTCGCGACGGCCCGGCCCGTCCGGCTGCGCATGCGGCCCGATCTTGCGGTGCACGCGCAGCGGTTCGGGCGGGAGCGCTACTGGGTGGTGAAGGACCCCGTGGCGCTCGCCTACTTCCATCTGCGCGACGAGGAGCACGCGATCCTCCGGATGCTCGACGGTCGCACCAGCCTGGCCGAGATCAAGCGGCGTTTTGAAGAGACGTTCGCCCCGCTCCAGATGAGCTTCGAGCAGCTCCAGGCATTCCTGGGTCGCTTACACCAGTCAGGCCTGGTGCTCGCCGACGCCCCCGGCCAGGGCGACCGGTTGCTCGTACGCCACGCTCGCCGCCGGCGCCAGGCACGGCTCCAGGCCCTGTCGAACGTGCTGGCCATTCGACTGCGGGGCCTCGATCCCGAGCCGCTTCTGGCCTGGCTCTATCCCAAGTGCCGCCGGCTCTTCTCGTTCTGGTTCCTGGCCGCCTGCCTGCTGCTGGTGGCGTGCGCGGGCACGCTCGTCGCCGTCGAGTTCGACGTGCTCGCGTCCCGACTGCCCCGGTTCCAGGAGTTCTTCACCGCCCGAAACCTGATCTGGCTCGCCGTGGCCCTGGGTTTGGCGAAGGTGCTGCACGAGATGGGGCACGCGCTTGCGTGCAAGCATTTTGGCGGGGAATGCCACGAGCTGGGGATACTGTTTCTGGTGTTTACGCCGTGCCTCTACTGCAACGTGTCGGACTCCTGGATGCTCTCGGACAAGTGGCAGCGGATCGCGATCTCCGCGGCGGGGATTCTCGTCGAGGTGGTCCTGGCCTCCGTCTGCACGCTCCTCTGGTGGCTCAGCGAGCCGGGGCTGTTGAACACGCTCTGTCTCAGCATGATGTTTATCTGCTCGGTGAACACGCTCCTGTTCAACGGCAACCCGCTGTTGCGCTACGACGGATACTTCATCCTCTCCGACCTCCTCGAAGTGCCCAACCTCGCCCAGCAATCCCGGGCCCTGGTGGGGCGCGGGCTGGCACGCCTCTTCCTGGGCGTCGACCCGGGCCGCGACCGATCGCTGCCCGAGCGGAAGCGGGCCGTGCTGGCCGCGTACGGCGTGGCCTCGACCGTGTATCGCTGGTTTGTGGTGATCGCCATCCTGGGGTTCTGCTACCGGGTGCTCAAGCCCTATCACCTGGAGGCGGCGGCCCAAGCGCTGGCCTTGATGGTCGCCGCCGGGCTGGTGGCGATGCCGGTCGTGACCCTGGGGATGCTCCTGCGGAACCCGGCCTGGCGACGCCGCATCCGCCGCGGACGCGCGATGCTCGCTTTCGGCATCCTGATCGCGGCCATCGTCGCGGTGGGCCTGATTCCGCTGCCGTTCCGCGTGAGCGCTCCGGCGGTGCTCCAGCCGCGGGACGCCCAGCACGTGTACGTCGTCGTTCCCGGAGCGCTGGCCGAATCGGCCTCGGCCGGCGAGGTGGTTGAAAAGGGCCAACCGTTGGCCCGGCTGGTCAATCTCGACGTTCGCCAAGAGATCGTCGATCTCACCGGCCAGCGCGATCTGGCCCGTTTGGAGCTGGAGAATCTCCGGCTGCGCCAGGCCGACGACCCGAGCGTCGCCCCGCAAATCCCGACCGCCCGGGAGGCGCTCGCCGACGTCGAGGCCCGACTCAACGAGCGGCGGCGCGACCACGACCGGCTCGTCCTTCGGGCGCCGGCGGGCGGGACGGTGCTGCCGCCGCCGCGCCGGCCCGCTCGGTCCTACTCGCCCGGCCGGCTGGAATCGTGGCAGGCGAGTCCGCTGGACGAGCGCAATCTCGGCTGTCACCTGGAGACGGGAGCGCTCTGGTGCCTCGTCGGCGATCCGGACGACCTCGAGGCGTCCGTGGTGCTCGATCAGGCCGACGTGAAGTTCGTGCGCGCTGGGCAGCGGGTGCGTCTGAAGCTCGACCAGTTGCCGGGCCGTCTCCTCGGCGGCACGATCACCGAGATCGCCAAGACCGACATGAAAGTCGCGCCGCGCGAGCTGGCCAAGGGCGAAGAGCTTCCGGTGCGCGTGGACGACCAAGGGATCCCGCGGCCTGTGGAAACGTCCTATCAGGCCCGTGTGGCACTCGACGACCACGACGCCCGCCTGCTCATCGGCAGCCGCGGCCGGGCCAAGATCCTCGCCGAGCCCCAATCCCTCGCCCGGCGCCTCTATCGCTACCTGGGACGGACGTTCAGGTTCTCGCTCTTCTGAGACCTGCTCCCGCGCTCACGGAATCGCGAAGATCAACCCCGTGATCGCCACCGCCTCGACCCCGCCGGCCACCGGGCGCAAGGGCATGCGGTGAATCTGGTAGGGCACGGGGCTGCCCGGGCGGTAGTGGCCCAGGGTGTAGATGCACTCGCAGGCGGGGTCCACCGTCATTTTGTACGGCAGAAGCGGCACGGTGGCGAAGAAGTGGGCGCCCGACAACACCGGCTGCACCAACGCGGCCGTGACCCCGCCGCACCGATGGTCGCAACACATGTACCCGTAGCGTTCCAAGTTGACTTCTTCGAAGTAGAGCGGGCGATGGCAATACGAGGTGGCCTCCCACGGGTACAAGATCTGCGGCCACTCGCGGCACGCGGGCTCGCCCGGCGAGACTTGTCCCAACTGCGGCAGCTTCGTCCGGGCGCAATCGAACGGGAGGTTCCCTTCGGGGGGGCGGATGTCCGTGGTCACGTCGCCGATCGGAGGAAGATCCATTTCGCACGCTTCCGACGACATGCCCGACTGTTTGCCCAAGGGCCCTGGCTCTGCGGAGAAGGAAACAGGCTCTCCGGGAAAGGGATTCTGAAAGGCTACCCGTTCCGGTCTGGGAGTGCTCATCTCTCTCGGCTGGAGCAGTGGGCTCGCCTGCTTCGGTTGCGGGCTCTTCTGCATCGGCTCGGGGCGCGCCTGGGCCACGTTGTCGTCGACACTTGTCTCTTCCACCATAACCGCGCCCGCTTGCCTGACCCCGGTCGGCAAGGGGGATAGGCCGCGAAGGGCCGAGGGGCCGTCAACGCCCGAGAGGGTGTCGGCCCGGATCACGGGCGATCCGAGCGCCAGACACACCAAGCCACACAACGCCAACGCGGTAACCTTGGCGACCGCGGTCGAGATGCGTGCGAAGGGCGTGATCGCCGGCGTGTTGCCTGCGGGCCGGCGGTTGTCCGCGTGCAATGCGTGCATGTGACTCATGACTTCCTTGCCCGTGGTGGAACTAAGGCGCAAAGGGAACCCTTCCGACGCATGTAGTCGACTCGTGATTCTCTTCGTCCGTGAGTAACCGTTATCATCACATTTGTCCCACAAACTCTCTCGTTCGTCGTAGCCGAACCGACTTCTCTCGCTTGACTGTTTGCCACAGACGCTACGCCTTTTCGCGACCGGAAGACCGTCGCGCAAACCTCCCCGCGGGCCGGGAGACCTTCCCAAGGTAGGCTTCGTTGGTGGTCGATAAGCGTTCAGCTACAGCCTCCAATCGCTGCTGGTCCGAGGTGCTCGTGGCGATTCAACGTGGTGCGGACGTTCCCTCACCCGAGGTGAATTGATCCCCGCTACGGGAGTTCTCCGAACGCGGATGGAGCAGCGGCCCAAGATTTCGCCCCGTCGCGAGCGAGCAGCCCGGCCGAGGGGACTCGGCCGGTCGAAGCGGGGGACTGGAGCCGCCAATCCCCCTCCATTGGTGTAGTGGGGGGTAGTTGACAGTCGGGGAGTGCAGCCATTAAGATTAGGGGGTACCCCCGGTCCGATAGGCCAGGACGGACGAGGGCCGGCTCGAACGCTGCCGGTGCGGGATGCCAGGTGTGATGGCTTATCTCAGGGTGATCGTCGGTCCCAACTCAGGCCAAGTCTGGGAGCTCAAGACGCCCGAATGCATCTTGGGCCGGCATCCTGACTGCGACGTCTCGGTCAACGCGGGGGCCGCCAGCCGCTACCACGCCCGGATTGTGTTCGTCGAGGACGACTACTTCGTCGAAGACCTCCACAGCCGCAACGGCACCTTCCTGAACGACGAGCAGGTCGAGGGTCTCCGCAAGATCGCCGACGGCGATCGGATCCGGATCACCGACACGGTATTCACGTTCTGTCTTCGGCAGACCGGCCGGCCGCGTCCGAAGCACCCCCTGGTCGAAGCGAGGGTGAAGTTTCTCATGATCGACGATGAAGAGCAGGAATTCAAGCTGGTTCCGTTGTCGAAGCCGGACGTCTCTTCCAGTCAGGCGACCACTCCGACGCACGCCACGCTCCAAGCCCAGTTGAAAGCCCTGGTGGAGATCACTCAGTCGCTGCGAAAGACCCTGGTCCTGGACCGGGTCTTGCCGCAGATTCTCGACAGCCTCTTCGTCATCTTCCCGGCCGCCGAACGCGGCTTCATCGTGCTCAAGAGCGAGAAGGGGGAGCTGGAGCCTCGCTGGGTGAAGGTTCGCGAAGGAGATCCCGGCCGAACGGTCCGCATCAGCCGCACCATCGTGCGGAAGGCGATGGAGACACAGCAGGGGATCCTCTCGGCCGATGCCGCCGACGACAGCCGCTTCGAAACGAGCAAGAGCCTGCCCGACGTCCGCATCCGATCGGTCATGTGCGCCCCGCTGGTCGACAACGACGGCAAGTCCTTCGGCGTGCTGCAAATCGACACGGTCTGCGAGCGAGATCGCTTCCGGGAGGAGGATCTGGAAGTGCTGCTCAGCGTCGCGACGCAGGCGTCGATTGCCATCGACAACTCGCGCCTGCACGAGTACACGCTGCGTCAGCGGGCGCTGGAGCGGGATCTGGAGGTTGCCGATCAGATCCAGCGGGGGTTTCTGCCCAAACACACACCCGACCTGCCGGGCTACCAGTTCTTCAACTTCTACGAGCCGGCCAGTCACGTGGGCGGCGATTTCTACGATTACGTCGCCCTGCCGGACGGACGCCTGGCCGTGGTCGTGGCCGACGTCGTGGGGCACGGCCTGGGGGCGGCGATGCTGACCGCCAAGCTGGCCGCCGAGGTCCGCCTTCATCTGCTCAGCGCGCCCCGACCCGCCGACGCGGTTACCCGGCTCAACGCCTCCTTGGCCCGGGACCTCATGGAAGGCCACTTCGTCACCCTGGCCGTGGTCGTGCTTGCGCCCTCCACGGGCGACGTGACGGTCGTCAACGCCGGGCACATGCGCCCGATCCTCCGCCAGGCGGACGGCCAAATCGTCGACGTGGGACACGAAGTGACGGGGCTGCCCCTGGGCATCGTCGAAGAGATCTGCTACGAGCAGTGCGTCATCCAGCTCCCCTCGGGCGGGCTGCTCTTGATCTTCACCGACGGCATCAACGAAGCGATGAACGAGGACCAGGAATTGTACGGCCTGCATCGCATCTGCGGGCAGTTGCACGCCACGCCCGGCGGCCCCCAGCAACTGGGCCGAGACCTCGTCGCCGACGTGAAACGGTTCATCGGCGAGCACCCGAAGCAGGACGACATGTGCCTCCTCTGCTTGGGACGCGAATAGGTCGCCGGCACTCCGGCCGGCCCACGCAACAAC
>Ga0307379_10004203_pt1 | contig 20632 bp, 17 predicted proteins | sample UN2MG_FD_202237 | JGI IMG/M metagenome (GOLD analysis project Ga0307379, IMG submission 202237) | Soil microbial communities from Risofladan, Vaasa, Finland - UN-2 | ecosystem: Environmental > Terrestrial > Soil > Coastal area > Acid sulfate soil | place: Finland: Risofladan, Vaasa | collected... | reverse complement strand
CATTTAAATATTGGTTAATATCCGTTAGAATAATCTCAAAAAAGACTACCATCTTTCCGCCGAAAAATAGTCGCTGTCCCCAATTCATTATGCTATTTTTCAGTTTTCAGCCTGACCCCATGACTTTCACTAAAACTTTCAATTATTCCAATCATACTTAAAATGTCCACATTTACATCTAATTTGTTTTTCAATTTTATCATAATATCTTTTAGAAATTGGTTTGTTGCACTTCTCGCAATAAAATAATTTCTCTAAATTTAGCACATCCTCCCAGAATGCTCTACAATCTCCAATACTCGGGTCAAAACTACCATTATGTGAATCTTTATTTGCAATGAAAACAGATGAAATCATTTTTTTGATTATTGGCTCGAATATCTCTTTGGAAGGTTGCTTATTAATTTTGCTTTTCAATTCAGATAACAATTCGTTGCTCATTCTGTCTTCATTCAACTCATTTGAACGATATTTAACATATACTTCTATCTCTTCAGAGATTTGCTTTACCAACTTTTCCAAATATTTTCTCATGAGATTTCCAAGCCCTCTTTTGTCATTATCTGTTAATTTTTGCTCTATTATTCGTTTTATATCAACAAGTATTTCATCAAAATGCGTCCCTTTGGACTCACTCCAATTGATAACATTAACCATCCAATCCGCTTTTCCGTTGACTATATTTTTCATATAATCAAACCAATTTCGCTCATGCGTTAAGATAAAAACCTGATAATCTGAAAAGTTTTCCAGTAATAGATCGCTAAGTCTTTTTCTGTGATTCGAATCGAAACTCGATATAATATCATCAAGAATAAAGAATTTATTCCTTTTATTGAATGCTTTTACAGATGTGAGAAAAAATGCTATTCCCAAACTATTTAAATGCGATTCACTCAAATATTTTTGGGGTGGATAAGTATCTTTATCAAAAAATTTAAATTCTATTGTTATACCTGTTAATTCATCATCTTTTTCTGTTGTTTTTACCTCAATATTTTCTACTTTTTCACCGGGATGCAAATATTGATAATAGTCATTTATTTCTTTAGAATAACTGTTTATAAAGCTTTTCAATTCTTCTTTTTGTTTTTGAGCAAATGCATTATAAATGATTACAAGCGAAGCTTTTTGCTTTTCTAAAACTTCTTTTTCTTTTTTTAACCTTTTTATTTCTAAGTACGCCTGGCGTGAAAGCGTAATTTCATTCTGAACTTCCAACACTTTGACACCTTTTATCTGCGATGCAAGAATTTCATCCCTTTTTTGGCAAAATACTGATGTCTCGTCTATTTTTACCGTATCAAACATTATCTCGTCTTTCGTTTTCACTCTTTGCCCTTTTAATATATCAATACTAAGCTCCTCACTGACCATTGTTATATATTCTGTAATACTTTTTACGAAATCTCTGATAGTCTTATTTTCCTCTAACTCGAAATATTTATTAGATTGAATGCCAGTAATTATATTTTTAATTTCGTTTAATATATTTTGAACAGTTTTTTTCGCATCGTCAAACTCACCTTTTTTTTTCTTAATTGAATCCAGTGTTGCTAAACGTAATTTAATTTCCTTCATTAACTCTTCTCTTGATTTCGACTGGAAACATAATGGGCATTCATCTTTTTCCATAATAGAACCTTTTAGAACATTCTGTCCCTCAGTCCATAGATTACCCAAAGCAATTTTCTTTAAGGTTTCAATATCCTGAACTATTTTTTGAAACGATTGGTAATATTCTTCATATAAACCTATTAAATTATTTATTCTATTCTGTAAGTCGCTCATTTTACTAATAACATTGTTATAATATGCTCTCTGTTCAATTATTGGGGAATCATCGGATTTTTTAAATAAAGAAAGTAAGTTATTTATGTCTTCAATTTTAGTTACAACAATGTCCAGTTTTAATGGTTCTATTACTTCATTTATTTTATTAATATACTGTTCATCCGACACAACTCGTTCATTCAACAATTCCATTACTTGGCCTTCTCTTTGACTTATTTCATCATCATAATTTTTTGATTTTAGACTTTTTTTAATCTCACCTACCGCTCTTTTCATAACACTTCTAATATCTGAAATTTTAGTAAAACCAATAACCTTTGATAATGAATCTAATTTTTCTTTTTTTGTAGATAAAACAAAATCTGTTAAATCACCATACTTTAAAGTAAGATTCTCATTTTTAGAACTCTCAATATATCCTTTAAATACCTCAGAATTGTTAGAATTTTCGACTCCAAGATTGGATTTGTTTAAGATTACGCTTTTTTGACAATTCAAATTATTGTCAGTAAAATCAATCTCCACCGAGCATTTTTCTGTATCTGCGATAAAAATATTCCTAAGAGCAGTTACTCCGCCTTTTCTATCAATTTCTTCATTTGAAAGGTGATCAACAGAATCTTTATAAAACCATTCTATTGCATCTGTAATACTACTTTTCCCTGTTCCATTATCTCCAAAAAGCAGGGCTGATTTAGAATTTAATTCCAGTGGTAATTCTTTTTTTACTCCTCTAAACCCTTTAATAAATAGAGATTTAATTTTTATCATCTAATTTTCCCTCCCTTAAAGAAGCAAGTTTATTTGATAAATTAGTATTGGTCAGTTTACCTTCATCATATAACTTTTTAATTTCTGATGCTAATTCTTTATCTATATCAGGAATATTTAATATGCCATTGAAAAATTCATCCAATATTTCTTTTCCGCTTTTTACTGGTTTATTCATTGTTGAAACCTCCTTTTTCAAAATATTTCCAATCAATTTTAAAGTAAAAATTAAAATCCTTTTTTAGTACTTGAAACCCACTTTTATTATTACAAATAGGATAAACACCATATTTATTGACAAAATCCAAAATAAAATAACTTTCCAAGTCCTCTATTCTAAAATTCCATATCTGTTTTAACATCTCAAAATTAAGATATGTAAAATACAGTCCTTCAACTTCGCGGTAATTAATGAGTCCTTGATTTCCTGACGAACCATCATAATGCCCCAAAAGCCGCTTGCCTATACTGTTTGTCCTTTTTTCACTCATGCCAATATAAATCAACCGTGATTTTCCGTAAGGATAAGGGATTTCAGTCTTTTTTAGAAAAATAAAATACAATCCGCATATACCCATTAATGGCTTAATATTTTCGGCTTCATATTCTTTATGCTGGTCAAAATAAATTTTGTATTGATTCATAACTATATTTGGCAAAATATCATTGACATCCGGGAGTCATTTATTTTATAACCAAGTCGGGGATTTTCAAACTGCTTATCCGTAACTACAATTTCAGACATTTCAGAAATAGTATAAAGCCTCCATGGAGGCTTTATTTCGGATGAACTATATCCACCAACTTGATAAGCGCAAAGAGTCTCATTATTTGTGCTCTTATGTATACCGTAGCAATGAGGTTCAACTACACGTTTATATCCCTTGTAAGAGAACTCAATAATACTTTTGTTTCCAATCGCTTCACAAATATCCTTATTCATTTTTTTTCTCCTTTTGCTTACACAATTTTTGTTTCTTCTTCGGTTAAACCGTAAAGTTTATAAACCATCTGGTCAATCTGGCGTTCGTATTTGCGTAAAAAATAATGCTCTGTTCCCATTCCGTTTTCTTAATAAGCATCCTGAATTTTTCTTTCAAGGTTCTGAATTATATAATATTGAATTGATATATTCAAGATTTTTTACCGATAATTGGCAAGGAAAAATGGAAATATCTTCGTTTTTATTTCCTTTACATAAGAAAACCTGTCTTCTCAAGATAAATCACTTCACCGAGGTCGGCCCCTACACAATTACATTATCATATAACTAAATTCCAATCTCCAGCCCGACACCATTTCTTCCCTTGTGATCCTTATCGAATTTTCGAATAAGGATATGCTGAATTTTTTATGTACCGATGAAAATACTTGCCTTTTGATTCAGCGTTGATTAAACCATCATAAACAGATTTAGGTACTCCTGAGTATTCATAAATTCCTCCGCTTTTGAATTCTATTTCTAATACTGCACTTTCAGGATCGTAGCCTACTGATGCCAAATTACTTGATTCAACTGGAAGTCTTTCCATTTTTTTCACCTCCTTTGGCTAATAGGGTAATATTATTTACTATATCTTCTAAATGTTGCAATTTCTTACCTTCAGAATATGTTTTACGAATAAATTTGTCAGCCCCCTCAATGTTTTTCAACACATTTGACGATTTCTCATATGCAAGTTCTTTTGCTATTTGGTCGCGATAACTATTAAAAACACTTTCAGTAAGTTCTGTTTTTATATAACTCTCAATTTTGTCCTCAAAGCAAGCCCATGTCTCGTGAACTTGAGTTGAGGGAAAATCTTCTTCTTGCGCCCTTGCCAATTTAAGATATTCTTTATTCCTCTTAATTGTTTCTTGTTCTGCATCTTTCCCTTTATTACTCAAATCCGAATCAAAAATAAAATAAGTTGGGATTGAAAATCCTCTAAAAATTATTACTGGTCTGTCAATGTTGTTCTTTCCTCTTGCAGGGATAATTGCTATACCTAATGAAGTCCATTCCTTTTTCATAATATCCTGCATAGCCCATAAAAAACCTATATCACTGAGCCCTTCAACAACCACAACGACATCAGCAAAAAAGCCTTCGTTAGTAATACTGTCCATAACAGATATTGCATGAGCACGAGAAGTATTTTCGTTAACTTGTGCTTTGTCTATACCTGATATTTTCGCAATTTCATCAGCGAATTGTACAAGAGAATACTGCGTAACCTTGCTTGTTGAACAACTGTCGTCAGACAATTTTTGTTTTTTTATTAATCGCATTTGGTTAAATCTATCTAAATCAATAAAAAACGGAGAATGTGTAGTATAGATAATTTGATTTTTCAAATTCGGGTCATTATTCTCAGATAAATCCCTTAATAAATTTGAAAGATATCTACATCTTAATGGATGTAGATATAGTTCGGGTTCTTCAATCGCAAGTATTAAATCTGGCCCTATTATTTTTTTCTCTTTGTTTAATTCATTTGTATTACTTGTTTTTTCTGATTCTGTTTTTTCTTCCTGTATTTGTGTTAAAGCAAGATGCTGAAGCAATGTAATTATTAAAGCTCTTTGTAACCCATGTCCTTTTCTCGTAATATCTCCCTCAAAACCATCTTCAATTAATGTCGGTTTTGCTTTAGGTAGAATTAATTCAGGGGGCTTAATATCTTCCCAGTTTAATTTAAGTTCAGCACCAGGGGAGAATTTACTTAAAGTCTGTGTTAATGTTTCACCAAGTAAAGGCAGCTCTTTGACCTTATCTGATGAATATAATTTTTTTATTTTACCATCAAGTTCATTCTTAAATTCTATAATTTCTTTTTTTGAATTAATCTGCCTGTAAACTATAAGGTCAAGGAGTTGATAAAGGCTTGATCCTTTTCTTTCAGTTGTTTCATCGGAAACTTCACGCACTGCAGGAATAAGAACAAATTTTGTATAATTATCTAATTTGCCACCACCAACAGTTTTAGCTCCAAAAAATTGCTCCTCTTTTTCAATAGGTTCACGTAATTCAGGATGTGCTTTTTCATATTCTACCATTAATGCATCAACCTCTTCAGCATTTCTGGGATTTCCAGATAAATCTGGAAAGGTTTCTGTACCAATAAGTTTTTTGAATTCGGTTTTTTTGTCAGCTTTAGAAAGCATTCTCATTTCTGAAAACTGTTTAATTTGCATCGAGCCAGCGTAATATTTTTGTGTTATTTTTTCGTTTTCAATTTTTATTCGTTTTGAAACAATAAGTTTGTCATTTCTAATATATGTCTGAAATTCTTGTGTTTCGTCCTGCCTTAATTTTGAGTAAGTAACCCGAATTAATATTTCTTTAGTAGTATCATGATCAAAGAAATCTTCATTTGTGATAGGAGCATTTATGTCATAAAAAATATCAATGACCTTAAGAAATGATGATTTTCCACTCCCATTTCTTCCAATAAGAACAGTCAAATTATCAAAATTTAACTGCTGTTCTTTAATACAGCGAAAATTTTCAATATAAATAGATTCAATAATCATAGTTCTTTATTAAATCCCTCAACAATTTTGATTTCTTCCGTGGTGAGGTCGTAAAATTGGTAAACCATCTGGTCAATTTGGTGTTCGTATTCTTTGACTCTGGCTTGCTTTTGCGGATTTTCTAAATAATCGTTACATTTCGTGACTTCAAGAATTTTATCAACCCATTTAACAAATGGTTTTTGTTGATCTGTTTTCTCTACAATTACTTTAGGAATTGGGATTTGCTTGATATAAAAATTATAAAAATCCATTGTTCTAATCGCTCGGGAATATATGAAGTTATAGGCATACCAATTAACAAATGTTGAATTTAAATAAGCAAGCCAAAACTTTTCGCTAATCCGCTTATCAATTTTAAAAGCAGTTAAAGTATTAGTAATAATAGTTCCCTTTTCATCATAGCAAGCGGTAATTTTGATATGGGGTTGTGGATTTTTAATATGCGCAATTAATCTTTGACAAATTGTTTTTGGTCGTATAAATTTATTCAGTTTTTGACGTTTTAACTTCTTTTCATTTTTTAAATATCTGTGCTTTTTTATTCTCCAACGATCAATATCTATTCCCTTTAATAATTTATATTTTGTCGGTTTGGTTGAAAAAAAACTCGTACCAATTGCTAACCCCAAATCGCCTTCAACCAAAATTTCTGCTGTTTTAGAACTTTCAATCTTCTTTAAAATTCCTCGATATAATTCTTTATAAATCTGAACTGTTCCATTATTCATAATAATTTTATGTTTCTCTGTTTCCGTAAAATTAATAATTTGATTATTCTTATTTAAATAAGCCAATTTAACTTTTCCATTTTCCAATTTTTTACTTAAACCAAACGAGTTTTGTTCTAAAAGAACATTTTCAAAAGCCTTACTAGAATCAAGTAAAAATATCAAGTTATATTTACTCCAATATTCTCTCCTTAAACCTATCCAAGCATCACCGTAAACAGATTTCTTTGGAATAATAAAAGTTAAAAAGCCATCAACCCTTACTAAACTGCTAAAACATTTTTTGCAAAATAATTCTGCACTGTCTCCGCTCTTGAACTTTATATTTTCTTTTTTACGAAAATATTCTTTCTCTTTTGCAGTTAAAACATTTCTAAAACCATACGGCGGATTCCCAATCACAACATCAAACCCGTTTTTCTGATGGAATACTTCGGAGAAATATACCTCGAAGTCAAATTCTTTATGACCATTGGTAATTTTACTTATCAGTTTTTCAATCTGGTTTTTTAACTCTCTTTTCTTATCTGGGTTTGTTTCGCTGAAATAAAGTGGCTTCAATTTTTCAAGCTCAAGAAATAGTTCATTGTTAAATAAATTTTTCTCTACGCCTAAAAGTGAGTTGCCACACACTATTTTATAATCCAGATTTGGGAGGGGTTTTATGTGCTTAAAATCTTCTTCATCTACAACAAGAGAAAGCCAGAGACGAAGTTTTGCAATCTCTACTGCTCCGGGGTCTATATCCACGCCATATAGAGAATTTTCAATACAAGCACGCTTGAAATTGTAAATGGTTCTATCCTGCTCCCTGATAAATGGCGACAGCACATTTCTTGTTTTTACGATTTCAGCCATCATTCCAACAGGGAATGCACCGCTACCGACTGCCGGGTCGCAAACTCTAATATTTTTTAATTTTTCATCGATGATTTTTGCATTTTCTCGGATACTTTCAGGAAGTTTATATTTATAAGTTTTTGTCTCTTTCCCTTTTTCTACTACTACTGCTTCGTTTTCAGCAAACTGTTCTCCATATTTAATTAGTTTTTCGATTTCTTTTTTACTTATGATTTCTTTTTTTGTCTGAAATTTAAGTTGTTCAGGCTCCTGAGGACCAATGAGTTTAATCTGCCTTGGTGCTCTTGCAGGCTGTTTCATTAATTCCTGATTTAGAGCAGTGTGGAGATAATTGATTAGACTCTGCTGACACATATAATGAACAATTTCTCTCGGTGTGTAATATACCCCAAATTTCTTATTGAACTTCTTTTCCAAAGTTTTTTTGCCACTAAGTAATGACTTTCTATATTCATAAAAATTGTCGTGTCTTATTGCATTGAATTTTTCGTATAATTTACCTAAAAGTTCCGGGTCGATTGCCACTTCCTTTTCAAGTGGTTCATCTTCCTTGACAGTAAAATTGAAACGGTCAAATATATCGAGAATACCATCCCCTTCATCATCTTCCGGGGTTTTGCGTTTGTTGGAGAAAAGTTCGTCAGGAAGCTCTATGTCTGTATGCACCCAATCATAGCCACCTATTGGTTCAAAGAGTCCACCGTTTAGGAAGGGAATTTTACAGTTGAATCTACTGTAAAAATAATCATCCCGCTCTCGAGCAAGTGCTTCATAAAAGAGAGACTCCAGAATAACATTGAAAAAATTACCATAATCTCCGTATTTTTTCTTAAAAAGCTGGCGCAGGAAATCTTTCGGTCCCGTACCCCAGTCAGCATCTCTTTCAACCCCAAACCACCCCTTCTTCTGTAAGAAGTATAGAAATACAATCTGGCTCAAGAGTTTTTTTGCAAAATCAATCGTATTTATGTTCTTAGAATCAAAATCCTTTCTAACATTTGCATAATTTTCAACTATCTTATCCAATTCATCTACCGTGCGGACAAAGAGATTGCGGTATTTCTCGAAAAATTCTTTTGTAACCGTTTCAATGTTAAATGCTTGTTCAAGCTGAGCAAGGGTTGGATTATTTTCATCATCATCAAGCATTTTCACAAGTTGGCTCTGTGCTGTATGACTTTTCTCGTTCTTTCCTACAAGGAATGACCATCTGCGTGCAGGAGTGAACTTCTCTTTCACCTTTACTATACCTAAAGAAGTTTCCTCAAAGCGGTAATCCATTTTTACTAAAGAGAACCGCCAGTCTTCTCCTTTAGGAGAGACAAAGGCAACCAATGCAGCATCTTTTAGCTTTCCGCCCCTGCTCCCTTTAAGATACCAGGCAACGAAATTTCTCTGCATTGTTCTGGCTCTTTCTAAGGAGGTTTCTTTTTTGAGTTTTACTATTAGTAAATCAATTTCATTCTCACCATCAATGTATTTACCAATTCGCTCCAATGTGCCGATATATTGTTCAAAAGCGTCTGGGATGAAATTCCCTCTGTATGTAAAAGTAGACTCTTCTGTCTTATTAAGAAGTTCTCTAATAAATACAACAAATTTTTCTTTATCAAAAGGTGCTTCGAAGGTATCTTTGATAAGTTGTCTTGCCTGTTCTTTATTCATTGCCTTATTTGCCCAATTATTGCCCAACTATTTCCTTTTGTAAAATGGATGTACGAAAATATAGCCATCATGTTTCCTTTGCGCCTTTAGTGCGCCTTTCCTGCGGCTTTTGCGCCTTTAGTGCGGCATAATAAGTACCACGTCCTGTTGTGCCAAATTTCTCTAATACTTTTCTAGAAACTAACTCATTTAGCTCCATTGTAGATAATCTCTCTTTTACATTGGTTATTTTCTGGTATTCTTTATTAGTAATTTTCCCTGTCTTCTTCACATACATCACTGCCTTTATTTGCCTCTCATTAAGCCCTATTTCTTTAAGATACTTCTCGGTAAATTTGTCCTTATAAAATACAACCTTCATTACCCCTGATTCTTCAAAATAATCAGGCTCCGGAAGTCCCTGTTTTACACAATTTTCAACTATTTTTATTGTCCCCCTTCCCCAGCTTTCTATGAATCCTGCAAAGTAAAAAACCTTAGCTAAAAGCTTATTTCTCGGTATAGACAAATGCTCTGTTTTTAACTTCTCTACCGGAACCTCTGGCGGCAATTTTCCTTCATTCATAATAATAAGTTTATCGTCATACACCCTGATTTGTATATTTGATGTACCAATATAGTCCCTGTGAATCAAAGCATTAATAACTGCTTCCCTCAATGCATCATAAGGATATTCTAATATATCCCTTCTATGGATACCTTCGTAACTTATGTTGCTCCTTAAATACTTTGTTCTTAAAATCTCAAGCGTGTTTTCGAGTTGTTCAAAAAGATTACCCTCTACCATATCAGTTGTCTGTATGTCTGTCTCTGTTAAAAATTTTCCAATTTTTACACAGGACTGAATATAGAATCTCTGTGGATTATTACCAAAAAGAAGAATTACTGCTCTCTTGAGATTAGTATTCTCAACAAGGTCTAATTTTTCCAAAACTGTTTCCCAATCTTTTCCGTCAACAATCGAAGGAATTCTGTCTTTGGCGAGATTTCTGAACTTATCAATTGTTGCTTGATTTATGTCACCAATTTCAGCTTTTTCTTCAATAATTTCATCCCAGGTTTTACCAAATCCTTTCAAAAGGAAATCAGCTAACTCTTTTCCTTTCAACTCTTGAGTAGTGCTACCACTGCGTATATAATATTTACCATCATAGGAAATAGGAACTAATGATGGTTTTATCGCAATTTTAACTATCTCTTTATTTTCTCTTTTCTCAATATTAACTGATGGTATAATTCCGAGTTTATTTCTCACTTTATTTGGGATATCCTCCAGCAATTTTTTGGAATTTTTTATGCCTACAGAATTGCCGTCATCATCTACTCCAATTATCGAATTACCTCCATCTGCATTTGCAAAACCACTAATTACTTTCAAATGCTTATCTCGCCAATTAGGTTTGAATTCTGTGTTTTCGGATTCTTTATCTGCCATACTATTTTCCTGTTAAATATAAAGAGAGTATAACCTCTCTTTTCCCTGAAAATTTCCCGGAATGTTCAGCATAATGACTTTCCAAAAGTCTTTCAGGAATATTTCTCTGGACCACAGCAAGAACCTTAAAAGAATTACTTAACTCCGATTTGAGTTCATCTAAGCTCTTGAGGGTTCTTTTCGTTGTTTGTTTCGGTATAGCACCTTCCTCAAGTTGTCTTATTAGGTTTTTTAAGTAATCTTCCTGGTCTTCTGTAAACTGCTCTGAATTATTCATTGTTGCTCTGAGAATCTTCAGAATTTGAGATGCACTATCCCTTCCTCTCTTGCGTTTTGGTTCTATAAGTTCCAAAGATGTGGCTTCTCGGAATAAGTTCTTATTTTTATCCAGCAACTCATAAAAATCTTTTGGTAATTTTTGCCTTCTCTCATCAACCGAACATTCGAAAATCTTTGCTGCTGTGAGAAAATCAAGTTCCTGTGATTCTTGACTAACATTTGAAAGAAAAAATTTCTGCAACTTCGCTAATCTAAAATAGGTCAGAAGTGAAACCGGATATTGTTTGTTTTCTTTGCCAGAGCGTGCTTTTTTTGCAATATGCTTTATTTTCCCAAATAAATCCTGGTTTTTGTCACGAATGTCTTTTATAATATTAAGATATTTTAATTCGCTTTCCTCTATTTCTTCCTCTCCTAATATAGTTTGTTTTGAAATTAACTTGCTGAATAATTCATGTGAGCCAACGGGCTCACCTTCTGTAAGCACAGCCGCATCACCACCAAGAAGGGTAAGAAAAGCGTTGATTTTCGACTCTGCGATTTTTCTAAGTTGAATTTCGTCTTCGGATTTCGTAGTGGGGAAAAAAGTGAAGGTATAAATTTTATCAAATTTCACATCTACACGGTTGATACGACCTACACGCTGCATCATTCTCGTTGGATTCCATGGAATATCATAATTTATAACTACATTTGAACGATGAAGGTTTACACCTTCAGACAGAACCTCTGTCGAGACAAGAATTTTATAATCATCTTTTGGATGCCTTGCCCTCGCATCAAAATTTTCCATAACCATAGAGCGGATATTCTCTGGTGAACTACCATGATAGAGCAGCGCAATCTTGCCAAATTTCTTGCTGTTATTTATGTTCTTGGAAAGATACTCAGCGGTCTCCTTTGATTCTGTAAAGATAATGAGTTTTTTATTTTTTAGGATTCTGTTTTTTGATAATTCGTTCAGTAAGTTTTCTAACTTCGGGTCTTTCTCAATGGATTGCCAGAGTCTTTTTACATTTTCCAAAATCTGAAAATCATTTTGAAGGTTGCTTCTAAATGTCTCTCTAAAGTTTTTACTATCATAGTGTTCGGCTTTACCTTCATCAATCAATTGCTGAACTGCCTCGTCGTCATCGTTTTCCAGCAATTCAAATATCTTATTAATATATTTTTTGCTCACATACACATTTCCTTTATCAAATTCCTTAATAAACATCTCATAAGAATGGATAAATCTATCAATTGACTTGCGGAATGCATAAAAACTGCTTTCAAGCCTTTTTACAAGCAGAATTTTCATAAATTGTCCCATATTCTTTTGAGATTGTTCTTCTAACTGTGTAACTTTTCCTTTATAATACAATGGCAAAAGCGGGGTATAACGAGCATATTTGAATTGTTGTGTGATTAGCTTTATTGTTTCCTCAAAAATTTTATCTTCCTCTGCATTAAATTGGTAATAAAAGGGTTCCGGAGACTGAACTTCAGGGAATCTAATTTTGTTCTTCCTCAGGTCCTCTCCAAAGTACTCTTCGATTTCATAACGTGTCCTTCGAACCATAAGATATTTTAAAACTTTTTCTCTTATCTCTTTTGCATTCTCCTTTACGATTTTAATGTAATCATCATAATTTTCCGATTTCTTAATCTTTTTAAGTTTCTTGTCAAGCCTGTCAAAAAATGCTTCCAAATTGGGGAGATGAGGTATTGTGCTTTTTCTTGCGTTCTGAAAGAGTTTAATTTGATTTAAAATGTCCCTGGGACTGTTATTGTAAGGAGTAGCGGTGACAAGAATGACACGACTTCCTCTGCAGACTTGCGCAAGTTTTTCATAACCTATGGTTGTCTCAGTTCTGAAACGATGAGCCTCATCTATTACCACATTTTTATATTCCCTTTCTGTTATTTTTTGCAATGCATCATCAAGTTTCCCGATTGAAACAAAATCAGCGGGAATATGGAAATCAGAAAAGACATTTGGCCAGGAGCCTGGGTTATTCTTATTAAGTAATGCAGGAGGTGCAATAATAAGGTTTCTTCCATTAAGTTGACCTGCAAGCATAGCTGCAACATAAGTTTTACCTAATCCAACAACGTCCGATATAAAAACACCACCGTATTCCTCAAGAATTTTCTTGGCGTTTAAGACAGCTTGTTTTTGATATTCAAATCTCTTAAAATCCTGCGGTAGATATTTTATGAAAATTTCTTCAGTCGTGCTCAATTCATCCTTAAAATACTCATACAGAAATTTCAGGTATAATTCATAGGGTGGTATATTCTGATTCAGCCAGGTTCTTGTTTGAATGGTCTGTATATATTTATCACTTACATCAACTGCATCCTTCCACAATTCTTCAAACTTCTGCTTTGCAAATTCATAATCAGCACGATTTTTTAATTCAACGTTAAATTCAAGATTCTCAGTGAGTCCAGCTTGAGTAAAATTACTGGAACCAGTAATAACTCTTCCTGCATCCCTATCTCCTTCGGTAAAAGTCATTATATATAACTTTGCATGAATATTTTGAGAAGGATATGCCCTTATTTCTAACTTTCTACTATGTATCCATTCAATGAATTTGTGAATCCCTTCTTCAATCTGTCTACTATCTTCAGACTCTTCCATTTCTCTCTCTATCATAGGCACAATTGCCTTCTTCGTTTCAGCATGCGAAAATTGTAGCAACTGCTGACTGCTTCCCCTGGCAGATTTTAGCAAATCGTATGTTTCACGGGATGTCCCAATTCCAATAAGGATTCTGATATTTTCGGTTTTCTCTAAAGATTTATAGAGGGCATAGAAACCGCTTGTATAAAAATAGCCAACAAGACAATCAAAGAGACGAGAATCTTTGATTAGGACTTCAAATCTTTCTTTAAGGGTATGTCCAGACTCGTTTGTTATAAATGTTAAATCACTATTCATAGCTATTTATTCCTTTTACCAATCACTTCTTTCTTAAACCAGAACTATATAGTAGTTCTGATGGGAGGGTTTAACCATTACAAGCAAGTTCTTCTTTCTCCCTTATAGTTTTTCTGCTTTCCTCAAGCCATAAGACTTGGAAGCATAATACAAAAAAACTGCGCATTTGTCAAGTAATTGTTTGGATTACACACCCCGTCCTATACTATACGGTATAGGACACCCCTCTTTTTAGAGGGGATTAACATACTCAGAATGACATTCTCGCAGGCTAAAGCCTGCGGCTACCTTCTTGTTTTTCACCGTTTCTCCGTTTCACCGATACTTCGTTTCGCTGCCTTTTCTGACACAGAGAAAACGTTTGTTTCAGGGTTTTAACCAATCAAACAATTTCAACCAATTAAACTAATTCTTAACCACAGATTCTCACAGATTTTCACAGATTAATACAGTATTTCAGGGTTTTAACCAATAAAACCAATACAACTAATTCAACTTTTTCCTTCCCACGTTTACTTCTCTTCTTTTGCTTGACATTTGTGAAAAATTGTGCTAACTTAAAGAAAATTGATTGCAGACGCTATGATACGATTACACACATAGACGAAAGAATTTAGATGAGAATCATTGGCGGTATTGGAAAGAAGAGAAAACTCATTTCTTTCAAAGGAAGAGCGCGACCAACATCAGATAGAATAAAAGAGACACTTTTTAATGTTTTGGGAGATATTGAAGGCATGAGTTTCCTCGACCTTTTTGCCGGAACAGGCAGTGTTGGCATAGAAGCCTTATCCAGAGGAGCATCTAAAGTCTACTTTATTGAAAAATCCAAGAAAATGTCAAGAATAATTACGAGAAACATTATTTCAGCAGGCTTCCTTGAAAACAGTAAAATAATAACTACCGAAGTTGGCAAGAAGCTCTTCAAGCAACTCAAAGAGGAAAACATTGGTTTTGACATTATTTTTGCCGATCCGCCATACGATAAAAACTTCACAACAAGGTTCTTCAAGATTATAGAGCTTTCTATTCTCAGTCAAAACGGTATTCTAATTCTTCAACATTCAGAGAGAGAAAAACCAGATACACTTCCCAAAAGAGATATCAAAATAGGCGATAGTGTACTTTCCTTTTACGAAAGGAACTAATTATGATAAAGGCAGTCTATCCCGGGACTTTCGACCCTATAACAAAAGGTCATCTTGATGTGATAAAACGTGCTTCTAAACTATTCTCAAAGATTGTAATCCTCGTTGCCAACCATAATGAAAAGAATCCTTTGTTCACCGTTACGGAAAGAAAAGAGATGATACGAGAAGCAACAAAAATGCTAAAGAATGTCGGCGTCGATTCTTACGATGGACTGCTTGTGCACTATGCAAAAAAGAAAAAGATAAAAGTAATCATCCGCGGTCTAAGAGCAATATCGGATTTCGAATACGAATTCCAAATGGCTTTGATGAACAGAAAAATATCACCAGAGGTTGAAACCATTTTTCTCGTTCCCCATGAATCTTTTACTTATCTAAGCTCGAGTTTGATAAAGGAAATCATATCCGTTGGAGGCGATATTTCTGCTTTTGTCCCTCCTGTCGTAAACGAATATCTCAAAGAAAAATTGAAAAAGAGAAGGAAATTATGAAGTTCGCACAGAGAGTCGAAAATCTTGCACCATCTTTGACCCTGAAGATAAATGCAAAAGCCCGGTTTCTTATGTCACAAGGAAAAGACATAATTAACCTGTCGGCAGGGGAGCCGGACTTTGATACTCCGAAAGTGGTAAGAGAAAAGGCAAAACTGGCAATTGATTCCGGATACACAAAATATACACCTGTTGCAGGAATCGAAATGCTAAAAAAGGCAATTGCGAATAGGTACAGAGAAAAATTTTCAAGAGAGCTTTCTTTAAGCTCCATTCTTGTATCCTCTGGTGCAAAACAGTCCATTTACAACATTGTGCAGACACTTTGCGGTCCCGATGACGAAGTAATTATACCTTCACCTTACTGGGTTAGTTATCCTGAAATAGTAAAACTTGCCTCTGCAAAACCCGTTTTTATTGACACGACGGTTACAAACTATGTCCTCACACCAGAAGCTCTTGATAAAACCATTACAAGAAAAACCAAACTTCTCATTATGAATTCTCCTAATAATCCGACAGGTATCGTATATGATGAAAGCATAAAAAAAGAAATAGCCAGCATAATAAAAGCTCGGGATATTTATTGTATCTCTGATGAAATATACGATGAAATAATCTATACAGATAAACAGCAGAACACTATGCTTGACACACCTCTTCATAGAATTATAACCATCAACGGTGTTTCAAAATCATTCTCAATGACGGGGTGGAGAATCGGATATGCAATAGCGTCGGAAGAAATAATCGACAAAGCAACGAAACTGCAGGCACACTCGACATCTTGCGCGTGCTCTATTTCCCAGTTTGCTGCATTGACAGCATTACAGGAAGGTTCACAGTTTGTTAAAAAAATGGTTGAGGAATTTGCTAAAAGGCGTAAACTTGTCATCAATCTATTATCAGATATAGAAGGGATTTCATTTCCCAAACCACAAGGAGCATTTTATATATTTTTCGATGTTAGCAAGTTCTACAATAAGGAAATAAAAAATTCCGTCGAGATGGCTGAATACCTGTTAGAAAAATATAAAGTGGCAGTTGTTCCAGGAGCAGCATTTGGCGATGACAAACATTTAAGGCTTTCCTACACACAGTGCGAAGATAAAATTAGAGAAGGCATAAATAGATTACATAATGGTATTCTAAATGTTCGTTGACAAAGTTTGGCTAATCGCAATTTCGGGCAACGGAGGTAACGGTAGCGTTAGTTTCAGAAGAGAGAAATTCGTTCCAAAAGGTGGACCGGATGGCGGCGATGGTGGAAAAGGAGGAAACATAGTTTTCAGGGTTGACTTTAACCTTAACAATCTTTACCATCTCAGGCACACTCCAACGATAAAGGCGGGAAAAGGTGGAAATGGGAAGAAAAAGAGAATGCATGGTAGGAACGGCAAGGACGCCATAGTTAATCTTCCTCCAGGAACGACTGTATTGGACGAAAATGGTAAGATTATTTGTGACTTGATTAAACCTGACCAGGAGGAGATAATTCTTTCAGGAGGCAAGGGTGGCAAAGGCAATATCCATTTTGCAACGTCACGTAACCAGGTTCCGGAACATGCAACACAGGGGAAAAAAGGAAGAACGGTAAAACTTACCCTTGAATTAAAATCTATTGCAGACATCGGAATTATTGGTTATCCTAACGCCGGTAAGTCAACGCTTCTTGCCAAAATATCAAGTGCAACGCCCAAAATATCCGATTACCCTTTTACAACGCTGTCTCCGAATCTCGGTGTAGTTGAGTTCAAGGACTTCACCCGTTTAACCTTCGCAGATATACCTGGTGTGATAAAAGGGGCATCGAAGGGTAAAGGGCTTGGTTTTGAATTCTTAAGACACATTGAGAGAACAAAGCTCTTGCTGATACTTATTGATATCACATCAAGAACATTAATCAAGGATTTTTTCTCTATTATGGATGAACTGAGAGCCTACAACCAGATTCTGCTTAAATACCCCAAAGTTATAGTACTAAACAAGATTGACATTATGAAAGAAGAAATACCGAAACCTGAATTCAAGGAAAAAACCTTTTTTGTATCCGCACTAAGTGGAAAAGGAATAACAAATCTCATTAATGAAATCAAAAACATATATAAGAATATTGGAGGAGATAATGGTAAAGAAAAAGAATAATCTCGAAGATATTTTCAGAGACCTTAGAAGCAGCGATATAACAAAAAAAATACGAGCAGTTGATGAACTCGTCGAAAAAGGAGGAAAGCAAGCAGAAAAGGAACTCATCAAACTTCTCGGTAATGAAAGCTGGCACCTAAGAAAATATGTTTCAAAAGTTCTTGGCAAATTTGGTAAACCTATAATCCAACCTATACTTGACGAAGCGGAACAGGGAGTATGGTTTGTGAGAGATGCCGTTTGCGCGACTCTTGGGTATATCGGTGAAATCGACTGTCTTGATCCACTGCTCTCATTCTTGGAAGATGGAAGTGAAAGGGTCCGACTCGCAGCCGAAGAATCAATTATCTCAATCATAAATAAAGATAGATTGAAATTCGTGGAATCATATCTTTCAAAGAAAGATGCGGATTTTCAAGAGTTTATTCTGGAGAAACTTAAAAAGATCGATACAGACCTTTACAAAGACATACTGGATGAAAATGCGTAAAATGGACGAGCGCACACTTGAGTGGATTAGAATAAGCCTCATTGAAAGCATAGGAGAGAAACGACTTAGGCTTCTCATGCTAAATCTGAAAGACCCATTTCTTATATACGAAAAGGATACAGATGAACTAACGAAGATAATTCCAAAATATGAAAAACAGTTTAGACTCATAAAAAAAACAAAAATTGACCTAACCGATTATTCAAACAAGTTAAGTGATTATGACATTAGCGTCGTGACAATCCTTGACCAGGATTACCCCAATGCCTTGAGGGAAATTGCAGACCCTCCCCCAATTCTGTACCTGAAAGGCAGTCTGCACAACGACGATAAGTTGGCAATCTCGATAGTGGGTTCACGAAAGGCAAGCTATTATGGAAAACAAATGGCTGAGAAATTCACACGGTCACTTGCGCAAATGGGATTTACCATTGTTAGTGGTATGGCAAGGGGTATTGATACAGTAGCACATCAGACAGCTGTCAAAGAAGGTGCAAGAACTATTGCATTTTTGGGCTCCGGCATTGATGTAATATATCCTAAAGAAAACAGACATCTCTTGCAGAACATAATAAAAAATGGCGCAGTTGTATCGGAATTCCCCCTCGGGACAAAGCCCCTGGCTACAAACTTTCCCCAGAGAAATCGTTTGATAAGTGGTCTGTCCATTGGAACAGTCGTAATCGAAGCAACATTAAAGAGCGGAACATTTACGACTGTAAAATGGGCATTGGAACAAGGCAAGGAGGTTTTCGCAGTTCCGGGAGATACGCGAAGAATGACAAGTATGGGAACAAACAAATTGATTCAGAAAGGTGCAAAATTAGTGATTAATACCGACGATATCATAAGCGAGTTCCCTTATTTGCAGAGAACGAAATTCGAGATACCCCCACCTGTGGAAGAAATTGAGCTTACTTCCTTAGAAAAAAAGGTCTTAGACAAACTAAACCAAACGCCGATTCTTATTGATAACATCATTGAAGAACACGGACTCCCACCCTCGAAAATATCGAGTATACTGCTCTCCCTTGAAATCAAAGGAGTGGTAGAGCAATTGCCCGGGAAAAGATTTGCAAGAAGAGGACTCTAAATATGGAACCAGAAGAACTCAAAAAAAAGATAGAAGTCATCCTGTTTGCTTCCTCTGAACCCCAGAAAATTAGCACATTAAAACATGCCCTGGATATCGAAGACGAAAACCTCATAAAAGAGGCCATAGACCAGTTGCAGAAGGATTACTTGGGAGAAAAAGGCCTTTTTATCGAAAACCTGCAGGGTGGCTACCAGATATTCACAAGACCCGAATACGATTATCTTTTGGGCAGACTCAGGCAAGAAGAAAGAAAATATAATATCTCAAGAGCAGCTCTCGAGGTCCTTGCAATAGTTACCGTCTTTCAACCTATTACAAAACCTGAAATAGAATCTGTCAGAGGAATATCAAGTGACGGTGTAATAAAACACCTTGTTGATATTGAACTCTTGAGAATAACTGGTAGACTACATACACCAGGCAGACCTTTGCTCTATGCTACTACTCCGGAATTTACGAAGTACTTTCACATTTCTGACAAATCGGAACTTAAGAACCTATATGAAAAATTCAGCAAGGATTTTGAGATAAAGAAAGAAGAAGCAGGTGAAAACACCTTTAACGAAATCGAAGATAATGCAGAAGAACACAAAGAATAAAATTATTCTTATACCAATTAGAACCAAACTTATAACTCAAAAAGACACTATTGAGCATATTATCAGCACATTCGCTGAAAGTTTTTTCCGTCAGGGAGACATTGTTGTTATTGCAGAGAGTGCACTTGCCATCTCGCAGGGAAGAGCAATACCTGAGGATGAAATCAAGGTTGGAATTCTGGCGAAGATTCTCTGGAGATTCGTAGCAAAGGTGCCTTATGGTGTGGGACTCAGAAGCCCTGAAAGTATGCAATGTGCAATAAATGAAGCAGGAGCACTTCGTATTCTCATTGCTGCCATTTTTTCTGCACTAACAAAGCCATTCCATTTGAAAGGCTTATTCTACAGAATTGCAGGTAAGCAACCTGCAATGATCGATGCTGCACATACAACACCTGTAGAACCATTTGACCGATGTGTAATACTCGGTCCATCCAAACCTGATGCTATTGCACAAAATCTCAATAAAACATTTGGTATAGAATTCGCAGTAATGGACATAAATGATATAGGCGGTTCCTGGGTGATTGGCAATTCAGGAGGAATACCCGTCAGGAAACTCCAGGAGATAATGAAGATAAACCCTATGGGGCAGGGTGATGAGTTAACACCCATCTGTATTGTAAGGGGACTGCTATAGAGACAGAAGAGAGAACCAGGGAAACGGTGAGACGGAGAA
>Ga0307379_10004202_pt1 | contig 20632 bp, 13 predicted proteins | sample UN2MG_FD_202237 | JGI IMG/M metagenome (GOLD analysis project Ga0307379, IMG submission 202237) | Soil microbial communities from Risofladan, Vaasa, Finland - UN-2 | ecosystem: Environmental > Terrestrial > Soil > Coastal area > Acid sulfate soil | place: Finland: Risofladan, Vaasa | collected... | reverse complement strand
ACCAGATGGTTGTAGTTCAGTGTTTTTTGTTTGTAGAATAGATCATATTGCTAATGAGTTGGGAATCGAACATTGGAATCCTGATGTAGATTTACTTAAATTTGTAAAAACTAGCACAATGGAATACGTAACAGAAGCTGGAGGAAGTAACCAAAGAAATAAATCCTGTAAAGGTAAGACATACTGGCAAGCAGGATTAACCGATACATTAGATAACCCTTGTTAAAATATAAAATACCATGTCAAATAATTGCTCAAATTGCTACAACGGATGTACTGAGATCACCTCAGATAAGTGCGTTAAATATACAGGGGTAGATGTCCCTGTCTTAGGAATAAAGAATGGAGATTCACTCTCGTATGTAGAACAGTCTATTATAGGCTTCTTAAGTTCTACATTAGATGGAACAGGTATATTTCCTGTAATTAAGCCATCTGATGTATGTCCTACAGTGGATAAACATTTACCAGACTGTGACCCTATATCATTAAATAACTGGCTTACAGCTCTTCTAAAATCATTGTGTGCTCTGGAAGATACAGTGGCTAATATTCCTTCAGCTAATCCAACCGTAGCTTATGATGTAGATTGTCTTACAGTGACTGATAATACAAATACAATAGATGTATTACAATCTGTAATATACAAAGTGTGTGCTGTAGCTCAACAGCTTACAAACTTCATAGTATATGTAGATGCTACATACGTAAAGATTTCAGATATTAATACGTACATTCAAAACTATCTAGATGGTAGTCCTACTCAACAGCTTATCAATCAAAGAATGGTTCCTTATTCTATTGTTGCTGCTGTTGGTGGTGCTGCATTTTTAGCTAACTTTAATGCTTCTGGAGCAGGTATTGGTAACTGGGACCGCATCTACTTGTGTAATGGTGAAAATGGAACTCCTGATTTAAGAGGTAGAGCACTTATTGGAACTAATGATGGAAGCATGGGTGGTGGACAAATGGACACAGCTGTTGCACCATCTGCAACAAACCCAACTTATACAATAACAACTGCAATAGGTAGTAATGGTATAGTTTTGACTCAAGGACAAATTCCTGCACATACACACCCTGCTACTGTTGGTGCATCGACCCCAACACTAACCCCTACAGGATGGGCAGCAGGACCTTACATTGGTACTGGTATACCAGGTGGTGGAGGATTTGATGGTGGAAACAATAGCTTTAGACAAAGACCGTTTACTGCAAATCCCCTTCCTGCACATACACATACTGTTACTCTTGCTTCTACAGGTGGTGGACAATCACATAGTAACTATCAACCTGGACGTGGAGTATATTATATAATTTACATACCTTAAAACAAAATAAAATGGCATACCTACCTGTAAACCCTTGTTGCAATAATGTAGTTGTAAATACTACTTGTGGATGTAGTAGTACATGCACTTGTGGTAGCTGCTCTACCAATTCTTGTGGAACTAATGGACCCCTATCAAGCACAGTTGTGTATGACGGTCCTACACTTCCAGGATCTGGTGTAGAAGCTTGCGACACAATTAATGTAGCATTATCAAAAATAGATGCTGTTCTTGTTGAATTAAAGAATCAAGTTGCAACTAACACATCTGCAATTTCTGCAATAACAGAACAGATAAATAACATAAATTCACAAATAACAACTATTAACAATAATTGTTGCCCATAATAATGACAGTACTACTAACATTAACTACTGCAGGAACTGATGCCACGATGTTTGATTTATATTCAGACATCGATGGTTTCACCACTGCATTTGAAACAGATGTACCTGTAGCTTCTTTAACAGCTGGATATAGCTCTGCATTAGTGCCAGACTACACCAACACTGTAAGAGTTCAAGCTACAGAAAAATGTGTTAACTATGTAGATATAGTGTTAGAAAACACAACAACCACCACCACAACAACACCTTAAGATATGTTGATACAAATAAACATAACAATACCACCTGAAGGTTCCGCTGGACCTTTTGATCTATATTCAGATGCAAATGGATATACCGCTCCATTTGAAACACAAGTTCCTGCTGCAAGTTTAATTGCTGGGTATATTGTAGAACTTCCTATGGGAGCAACTATTATAAGAGTGTGTTCTGTTGGTACATGTGAAAATTGTATTGACATACCAACTAATTGTCCAACCACTACAACAACATCTACTAGTTCAACAACTACAACAACTAGTACTAGTAGTACAACCACCACAACTACCACTGCAGCTCCACCTTATAAGTTTGGTTATGAGCTTATTACAAACACTCCTTCAGATATAGGAACTGTTAATCTTGTAATAGAAGTTGATTCTGTTGAAGTGGTAAATCAAACAATAAGTGTTGGTAATGATTATCAGTCAGGAACATTGAACCTTACTGCTGGTCAAGTTGTAACAGCAACAATGACTAATGTTAAAACAGGTACATTTAACTTTGGTAATAAAATAATACAAGATGGATTTTTATATCAACCACAAGACAACTGTACACCTTGTGTAAATGAGTTAATTACACCACTATTCTCCCCATATACAATGGGAAGTGCTAATACTACATTTGTATTCCAAGGTGATGTTAACCCTCCTACAACAACCACTACTAGTACCAGTAGCACAACTACTACCACTAGTACAAGTAGCAGTACTACCACTACAACCACTACAGCAACACCACTTGATTGTGCGTTAAATGGCGGAACTGCAGTAGTTAATCTAGTACCAGTTACAACTACAACCACCACAACCTCTGCGCTTAGTCAAGGAATTATTACTAGCTTATCAGATCCTATAGATGGTTGTAATTTAGGCACACCAGATCAAATAGTTTGGTTCTCTAACACGACTGGAAGTGGTGGTGGTGAAGTCCCAAGTGCAGGATCTAGTGTAGTGTATACAAATTCTAGTGGAGCAACTCAATTTAATGGAGATGATGGCTATTACAAAATGAGAGTGGGTACTGGACCTTTTGTAGGTACAAATGTATCTATAAGTGGAGTAGTAGGAAGTCCAGTAAGTTTATGTTTTTAAAATAGGAAATTATGGCAGTACAAATGACAATAAAACTAACCTCAGCAGGTGTTGATACAAGCACTGTTGACATATATACAGATTCAGATGGGTATACTACATCAATAGGATCTACATCAATAATAGTGCTCACTGGTCCATTTGGGTTTCAAGTAGGTAGACCTAATGGTTCAACTACTGTAAGAATACAAAATACAGGCGTGTGTACTAATTACGTAGATATACCAATAACAACATAATGACAGGAGCAGTACAAATATCCAAGATAGGCACAGCCCTTCAAACATTCTATCTGTATTCAGATGTGAATGGATTTACAGCACCTTTTGAATCAGGTGTAACAAGAAACAGCTTACTTCTAGGACACCCTACAGATAAGATACCTAACACAACAACAGTGATTAGAGTGATGTCAGTAGATGTTCCTGGCAAGTATTTAGATATTAATGTATAAAAAGTCTTGTTTTGTTGGTTTTGCAAGGCTTCTCCTAGGGTTACTATTAGCCCTAGGAGTTTTTTATTTATAACTAAATTGATTATAAATAATAACCTTGTTTAGTAAATTTATTTGTTATATCCAAAATAAATTTTATATCTTTACAATATTTTTTAACTAAAGCACAACTAAATGTCGTACAATGAGAAACTACTCAGACAGCTAGAGGGACTACTAGGCTGGAAAAAGAGTAAAAAGTTTTACGCTGAAAGGCTGAACATAACAGAAGATGAAGTAGATGAACTAATTAAAGAAATAAGAAGCAGGGACAAAGATGAAGGAGAACAATTCTTAAAAACATCAGACTTATCAGGGACAGACACCTTTGAATTTTTAAAGAAGGTGAACAATGAGAAGGGAACTATAGAGAGTACAATTACTCTTGACTATGAACCTAAAGATCATTTTGAGCTAGCAAAGCTCCACAAAATAGACTTAGACAGATACATAATTACAAATTACTGGTCTAAGGTACTTCCAAGCGGAAAGTTTACTTCCTCTGTATTTTCAAAGAGGAAAACACCAAAAGATTACACAGCTGAAGATTTCAGCAAGTTCTTAGAGAACTATAAATCAAATTACATTCCAACCCCCTCACCAGAAAGAAATGAAAATAGAAACATCACAGATGTTGAGTTATCTCTTTCTGATTATCATTTAGCAAAACGCTATGTTGATGGTGACAATAATCCTGTAGTGAGAGTTAAGAGATTCTTTGAAGTGGCTCAGAATTTGATGGATAAGGTGAGATCTGTTTATGATGTAAACAAAGTGATATTTCCAATATCAAATGATTTCTTTCATACAGACAACTACCATAACTCAACAACAAACGGTACACCACAAGACACTATACTAGATTATGCTTCTGAGTATGAACTAGGGTTTGCAGTGCTTGTAGACACTATCAAAATGTTGAAAGCAAATTCTAATCATGTAGAAGTGATATTAGTGCAAGGTAATCATGATAGAACAAAGTCTTTCTATCTAGCACATGCACTAGATATCTACTTTGCAAATGAAGATGATATAAGCTTTATAAGAGAAGAAGGTTTAGTGAAAGGAACAGTGGTTGGTAAAACATTTATTGGTTACCATCATGGGAACTGTAAGATAGATCAACTACCACTTTTATTTGCTACACATCCAAAGTATTCACAGATGTTTGGTAATGCTAAATATAGAGAAGTGCATACAGGTGATAAACATCACTATATGGCTAAAGAGATAAAAGGGGTTAGAATACAACAAATGCCTAGCTTGTCTGGTACAGATAGGTGGCATAAAGATAACAACTTTGTACATAGTGTACGAGCTGCTCTTGCCTTAGTATATGATGCTAAGTTTGGTAAGGTAGCTGAATTTGAAGAAAGAATATAATTATGGCAACATTAAGAAAATTGGTTTCAGATGTGCGATCTACGCACAAGATCTTATCCACTGATGCGCTTATCACAGACAGAGCTATTGCTTCTGAAGTGAGAAACAATGCCTTGATGCTAATTAAGAGAGAAACCAATTTAAGGAAGCTTTGGGCTAGCGATACCCTATTCACCACCATTCCTTGTTTAGAGATGGTGGAGGTTCCTATTTCAGAATGCTGTGAATATGCTGATCCTCACACGGTAGCAAGATCAAAATACAAACTCCCAAGGATATCTGAGGGTAATTACCAATACGTAATCCAGGGTGTGTATTCTATAAATGCTATGGGTGGTAAGGGTAAGAAGTTAAAAGAAATAACAGTAAATAGATATTTAAACATACTAAAGCTTCGTATAATTAAAAAAGAAAGCTATTTTTGGATATCTAATGGTTACTTATACGTGAGTAATCCCCTACTAAAATCAATAAGGTTAGCTGCACTGTTTGAAGAAGATATACCTAATGAGATAATGTATCCAGATTGTGACTGTGGTACAAACTACTCTACAGATGATTTATGTAAGAACCCACTAGATAAAGAGTATTCACTACCTGGATATCTACAACAACAAGTTCTTGCAATAACATCACAAAAACTCTTGTCTACATATTTCCAAATTAAGACAGACATGAGTAATGAAGGTATAGATGGTCAAGCATCAAATGCTCAACCTACAAACTAATAGTAAATGGCTAGAGTCTCTGTTGATTGGAGAAGTGCAAGTAAAGATAACTACAATGATTTCTGCAAGAAATACCCATTGGTAAATCTGTCTTTTGATGAGTGGAGAAATATATTGTACAACTATAATGATGCATTTAAACACTATATACTAGAGACAGGTGAAAAAGAAAAACTTGTTGGAAGTATTGGAGAATTCTCTATAAACAAAAAGAAGAGAAGAAGAATAAAAGGTGTAGATGGTAAGGAGTTTGTAAACTTACCTATTGACTGGCAGAAAACTAAACAAAAAGGAAAGGTGATCTACAACTTCAACTATCACACAGAAGGTTACTTCTTTGGGTGGATGTGGTTTAAAGACAGCGCTAGATTCAGAAACTCTGATTTATGGTACTTCAAGCCATCTAGACTCACCTCAAGATTACTATCACACTATATCAAAACCGATAACAAGTACCAACACATGTATCATGAATGGAAAAAATAAGTTATGTCATACTACTATAAATACAATTTTATTTCCCCAGAGCCCATCTATGCCACTGTAAAAGAAGAACTTAAAAGTTACTTTGATACAGGTGCTGTAGATGATTTGCTCTTTCCCACTTATCTAGACAAGTGTCTTAGAAAGTTGGGTAGAACTACTTATGTTATTAGTGAGCAAGTATTGTTTATTGAAGATTTTGAAGCAAGACTTCCAGATAACTTTCATGCTGTGAGAGAAGCTTGGATGTGTGCTGAGTTACCTGGTAACCCATATCCATCTGCTACATCATTTTATTCACAAGCAGCTAATGCAACAACTATTCAAATCAGTCCTCTTACAATAGGTGGTACACCTTGTAATAATACTGGTTGTCAAGATCCAAATTGTGAGGGTACATGTATGCCAGAACTAGTTCAAGCTGTATACAAAACAAATAATGAGATAGCTAGATCATATAGATATGAATACCTACTTAAGCCAGGAAACATATCTGCAAGAAAAAACTGTGATGTTTCTTATAGAAACGATTGGAATAATTATGCTCCTCCTGTACGTGAGTTTACACCAGGTTCAGCATCTTACGATTCTTTTGATATTAGAGACAATAAGTTTGTAACTAATTTTAGAAGTGGTGTCGTACATTTGTTATTCTACGCTACAGAATATGATGATGTAGGAAACCAATTAGTTCCTGACAACTATCGTATAGCAGAGTTTGTTGAAGCATTTCTTAAATTTAAGGTGTTTGAAACATTAACTAACCAAACAAATGATGAGACATTTAATCAGCTTCAACAAAAGCTAGCTTATTATAAACAACTTCATGATGAAGCATTTATACTTGCTAGTAACGAGGTGAAGAAGCAAACTCCTTGGGAGAAACAACGTAGAATAAAGAAAGACCTCAACAGATTTAATATGTATGAGCTTCCTAATCGTACAAATAGATACGGTAGAAGACGTAACAATTAATACACATGGCTAAACAGGAAAACAAAAAAGACTCTAATAAGCCTAAGGGTAATATACGTTTGGAGATAGCCACTGCACAAGCAGGGCTAAACTTAGACAGTTCTATATCTCAAGTGGGACCTGGAAGACTTACGTATGCTCTAAATGCTGCTGTAGAGAACTTTGATTCTAGTTCTGTAAACTATCAGAATGAACCAGGTAATGAGTTATGTCTAGACTTTCCTGATGGATATAAACTTATTGGTTCACATTTTATTCCTGAAAAGCGTAAGAATATATTCTTCTTAGCTAATCCTGGTACAGGAGGTAGTGAGATAGGATATATGAACAATAATGATTGTCAGTATAGAACGCTTGTAAACGCTCCCTGTTTAAACTTTGATGTAAAAAATCCCATCCCTAAAGTTGTACATAGAATAACTAATTGTACAACAGAACTCTATTGGACAGATGGAGTTAATCCTAGACGATATTTAGATATAGAGGACGTTCCTTATAAACTTGTAGCAGGAACACCTAGCTGTGATCCTGTGTATGGTGATGAATTAGATTGTAACCAACTAAAGTTACAACCTGATTTCTCTATACCTCAATTAATGATCACTCAGATCAGAAACATAGGTAACCTAACAGCAGGTACATATCAGTTTGCAATTCAGTATGCAGATGCAAGTGGTAATGAGCTTACATCATATTATTCTGTAACAAACCCAATTCCTATTGCTGATGAGTTTAAAACAACTGTAAACTTCAATTATGAGGTAGGTAAGTCTATTGTTGTAGGTGTGTCTAATTTAGATTTAACAGGACAGTTTGAATATTTCAACCTAGCTGTAATAAAAACAATCAACAACACTTCTTCAGTGGAACTTGTTGGTACGTATAATATCGAAGAGCCTACAAAAGAAATAACCTATACAGGAGGAGATGAAACAGCTATTAGACTATCTATATCAGACATCTTTGAGAAGTTTCCATATTATGACATAGCTCAAGATGTTACAGCTGTACAAGATGTTCTTGTATGGGACAATCTTACATCTATTGATAGAATCAACTATCAGTCTATAGCAAACCAAATAACACTTGGTTGGGAAACACATAGAATTCCTGCAGATGAAAACTATGCAGATGAGATAAATGCTACAAACTTACGTGGATACATGCGTGATGAAGTGTATGCATTTGAAATAGTGTTCCTATTAAAGAATGGTAAACAGACAGATGGTTTTCATATTCCAGGAAGAGAACGAAATGCTAATGAAGCTTTTCCTGATGTTCCTGATACTAACAGTGATTTTATTGGAGATCCTGATTACTTTATAGGAACAACAGGGTATCAACCTTATTGGAAGATTTATAACACAGCTTCTGTAACAGGAAATTCACCTGGCTATTCTACTGATGTAAACTACAAAGGGCCATATCAACATGGTGAATTTGCATACTGGGAGTCAACAGAAGAATACCCTTGTGAAGAAGATGTATGGGGAGACTTAGCTGGACAACCTATTAGACACCATAAATTTCCTGATGTATTAGTAAGTCCTATTATAGAGAATGGACCAATAGTTTATCAGAATGATAAGATTGTTCCTGCAATGCAGAACGATGCTGTATTTCCTATTGGTGTTAAATTAGATAATTCACAAGTATCTTCACTAATAGCAACCTCTAACTTAACACAAGATCAGAAAGATGATATTGTAGCTTACAAGATTGTAAGAGCAGATAGAGGAACTAACAAGTCTGTTATTGCAAAAGGTATACTTAGAAATGTAAACAAGTATACTAGAGATGAAGAAGATTACTACTACCCTAACTATCCATACAATGACTTAAGTGAAGATCCATATGTATTAGCAAACAACAATGCATGGAGTGCTGAGTCAGAACCTTGGCTAATATATTTACCAGAAAATACAATTATAGAACTTCCAGGTACAGATCTTGAACTAAATTACAGTGAAGGAGAAGGTGTGTTTGAATACACAAGTTCATTAAATGGTAAGGTGACACAAGAGTCAATACAACCAGGAGAAGTTATTGAAATATGCTCTCTTACAAGACCAACAGGGTTGTTGGGTAAATTAACAATAGGTCCTGGTAATTATGATGTATGGCATTGTTCAGGAGGTAGTGGTTTTTTTGAATGTGGGTGGGGACTCAATTGGCGTGATCCATTTAATGATGAGAATATAGCTGGTACTGTAAATACATATTACTGGTTAGACACTGGAGCTGGTCAGTCAACTAATGTTTCAATTGTTACTAATGTTGGAGACAGTCCTTGGGCTTATCCAACATATTGGTGTTCTGATACGGAAGATCAATATTTACAATCTCCAACAGATCAAGCTCCAGGTGTAGTAGACCAGGTTGGAGGAGTTCCTAATATTGGTTGGAAAGGCGGCTACTCATCAAGACCTAACAGTAGAAGATCTACACTAGGTTGTAAAGAAGAAAAACCACAAACACCTATAGAAGAAATAGATCCTGAAGAAAGAATAACTGATAGACAGATATTCAACTCACCAGAAACATCTTTTGGACAACCGTTTTTAGGAAGTGTCTTAAAGCTTGAGAGTGTAATGTTTGGTGGTGGTAAGGCTCATTGGGTACAAGTTAAAGATAATGCTAATTATAAACTTCTTTCTAAGGAGGCTCAATTAGATGCATTAGATAGTTCAAAAGAAATTGCTAATCTTGGAGGGTTTAATGCTGGTGTAATGTTTACAGCTTATCAAGCATATCTAACTATATATGTAAATGGTATTACAAGAAAGAATTATGCAATGTCTTTCAACTCTAGAGCTAACTATGATTACTCATATCCTATTGATAATGATCTTGGTATTAAGCAGAGAGATATTGATCTTACAAGATATTTAATACCTGGTGTACAGTCTCTTGGAGGAGATGAACTTTCTATAAACAATTGGAATAGAGAAACATCTGTATTTATTAGAACTTCTCAAGAGAGAGAATATAATGGTCAATCAATTGATTCTGTTCTTTTTCCAAGTCAAACTCCTAGCTTGTTAAATGGAGCCACTCCATATATTGAAGATGAATCTAGATTTACAATAGGTAATAAAGGTGCATGTCCTACTCCTGAAAAAGAACAAGACCTAACAGTAGTATCATATTATGCTTCTATGAAAAACATCTTCCCTAATCAATATGGGCAGATATATTCATATCAAACAATTGATACAGGATATCAAGCATTAATTGGAAGAACTGGTACATCAACTGTATTTGGGGGTGATACATTCATTTCTAGATTTGCATTTAAAACAAAGCTACCATTCTTTATAGATAATAGAGTGGGAGCTCCAGATGACAGTGATGTATTCTATGATGAGATTGGTAATGTTGGATACCCAGCATACTGGCATTCTGCAAGATCTATATTAGAAGATTACACACCTCCTGGAACAACTGTTCCAATGCGTAATCTTATTTCATATAAGGCTCATAATTTTGATTGCCCAAATGATCCATCATCTATACCTGTAGGAGGGGGAGCATATAGAACTTTCTATGATGGATATTTCTATTTGTTTGCATATGGTATTCCAAACTTCTATTGCGAAAGTACATATAACACAGACTTACGTCAAGCATTTAATAATAAAGAAGGAGACTTCTGGCCTCATGTAAGCTCTGGTATTCCTGATGATTGGTTACAAGAAACAAACGTACCTATTGCTCAGGACAATACATATTACTATAACGTAACTTATTCTAAGCAGAATAAAGAGAATGTATTCTCACATCTCCCACCTGATTGGCAAGATGACTTATGTTACACAGTGTTTCCATTCAGAGCTATTTATTCTGATGCAACTATAACAAGTGCTGATTCTAGAGTGAATAACTGGTTGGTTTACAGAGCATTGTCATTCCATGACTTCCCACAGAATTATGGAAACCTTACATCATTAGATGGTATTCAGAACAAAGCAATACTTGCACGTTTTGAAAACAAGTCATTATTATATAACAACCTGTTAACAATTGACACTAGTAATCCACAAGCAGCTTATATTGGTAACCCAAGACTATTTGATAGTTCGCCACCAATAGACTTTGCTGAAACAGACTTAGGATATGTAGGAGCTCAGAACAAGTTCTTATTAAAAATACCTCAAGGTCAAATAACAGTTGACGCTAAGAGAGGACAAGTGTTCTTAGTTTCAGGAACACAAGTTTTAGACCTTACAGCATTTGGTTCTGGTGTAAACAGATTTATGTCTGATCACCTACCATTCGAGATATTACAATATTTCCCTAATGTGCCAACAGACAACCATTTTAATGGTATTGGATTACATGGTGTATATGATAGTAAGTTTGAAAGAGTTATAATCACAAAGCTTGATTATATTCCTTTAAGAAACGATATACAATATGATGAGGAAACAGGAGATTTCTTTATTTATAAACGAGTGCAGGAAATACCTACACCAACTCCTCCAGAACCTGGAGTATTACCAAGACCTACAGATCCCTTACCAAGTCCTACAAACATTTCTGGTTGTAAACAATATACAACTCTACCTTTTCCATCAGCTCCTGGTGACATCATTTCAATAACATATATTGATTGTGATGGAAACCAACAAGCTTACTTTGAAGAGTGTACTAAAAGAGGTTGTTCAGCTACAATTTGTGCTATAGAGATAATAGATTCTAATAGAGAGTTAGACTCAACAGGTGTTTGTTCTGTGTTTTCTCCAACAACTACAACAACTACTACTAGAATAGTTGAACCACCAAAAGATATCATCTACCTCACTGATGAAGAATACTTCTGTAATAAGTCCTGGACTATTTCTTTTGACTTTAATACAAAGAGTTGGATATCATTCCACACATATATTCCTAACTTCTATATAGGAGAGAACAACTTCTTCTATTCAGGAATAAATGGATGCTGTACAGATGTTGATAGTTTTGATGTTGTTGCTGGAAAAATATTACCAGTTTCGTTAACAACCACTACAACCACAACAGCAAGAACTCCTTTATTTCCACCAACCACTACCACCACTACCACTATAGATGATGTATTAGAAAATGGATTCTTTATACCAACAGATTGTTCTCTAGCTGGAACAGGAGTGATTACAGTTCCTCCAGCTACAACAACAACAACATGTTATGTACCTAATAATATACAATACATAAATCTTGTAGAAGGTTATCAAATAATAGGAGATTCAGCTGTAATAAGCACAGAGTCTCAATATACTTCTTGTGAAGCAAATAATTTGATAGTAGCAGGTGGATCAAGTTTTCCAAAAAGCATTCTTCCTATTATCAGAATAGCATTCTATGAAGAAAGTTCTCAAACTTCAGGTATTCAACTTAATGATAGAATTTATCCTAGCTCTGGTGATAGTTGTTCAACTATTCCAGCTGGTTGGTATACTACTGCAGATCCAGGTAGTTATGTATATTACATATCAAATTATGGAATAGTTACTGCAATAGATTATTGCGATGGTTGCTTAACTACCACTACCACCACTACAATAAATCCTGAGTTTCAAGAATGTTGTGGTGTTGTATACCTAGATACTAATAATGTAAGCATTGATAATTACAATGTTAGAAACCCCCAACCTGAGCAAACTCAATTATATGGTGTTGTTGATGTTCCAGGATTTGTAGGTTCTGCAACAGCAGGTGTTGCTATATCATCAGATAAACTTTGGGTTATTGATACAGATATAAAAGAATGGGATATTACACTTTCTCCATTTGAAGCAACATTTAATAGAGATATTACATACGGAGAAACTCCAAGTGTTGCAGGTAACATTGCAATAAGTAATACATTGTTGTTAGGTGTAGATGCCTCCACTTCGCCACAAGAAATCGTAGAAATAGATGTTACAACTACTACAGCTGTAAAAACTTCACAATTTGCAATACAAGCAAATAGAATAGTGATAAGTAATTTACTATACACTACTGAAGGTAAGTTAGTTTTAGTTTCTCAAGACACAATTTCTACAGACTATTACATAACTCAGTTTGATTATGCAACTGGTTCTGTTGAACATGATAGCAACATTGGAACAATTAAAGCAAATATTATATATGAATGTAATTGTGTTATAACCTTAGTAAATGTAGATGCTGGTGAATTATACAAATACATAATCTACCCAACAGGTCAAGTATCATTAATTTTTGATAGCACATTACTTTCTCCAAATATACAAGTTCCAACATATACAACTGCATCTCAAGTTAGTAGTTATATAAAATGTGCTGTAGAAAACACAACAACAACTACAACTAGTTCATCAACAACAACCACTACCACTACACTATCACCAACTTGTAATGAGTATGAAGTGAGTGGACCAACAGCAATTTATTATACAGATTGTTTTGGACAGCAAGAAATATTGAGTGTAGCTTCTGGACAAACTGAAAATGTATGTGCAAGTGTAGTAATACCAGGAGCAACATTAATAGGCCCATGTCCATACTACACTACTACAACAACAACCACTACTATATAATATGGAAACAATAGTAATAAGATTAACATTCTCTAGTCCTAATGCAGGACCCTTTAATATTCTCACTACATCTAAAAAGGTGTTGAGAGAAGGTGTGTCTAGACAACAGTTGATTAATGGTATTACTACTAGTATTGATAAAGGTGAAACAAGTATTATAGTTAGGTCTACAGGAGATTGTGTTCTTGAAAAAACTGTACAGCTTGCAGATATTACTATGGATGAATATCAGAAGCTTAGTTACTCTCAGGACACTACAGGGTGCCTCTGGACGCATTTAAGAAACACACAGATATACAACTACTTCTATGGAAACATAGAGCCTTATATAATCGAATACCCATTCTCGTACAACTATCAAGATGAGATATTACAGAATGTAAAAGACTACAGTAAGGTGTATAAATATCTACCTGAAGTGACAGGATCATTTGATAGTAACAGAAAGATACAGGTAGATGATAGATGGTTTAATAAAGCTGTATTGTACAACGGTCAACAGTCTACAGGTGTATTAGAACTTGTTGCTAAGCCTCAAAATAACATGGCTGCTTACATGCAATACCCTATATTAAATACTGACAGTAAGACTATTACGTTCACCAAAAGTGATAACTTTTATCAGTATAACACATTCTGGGCATTACAAATAGATGATGAACAACCACTGTTTAATTCATCTTGTAAGTCCCTGTCTATAGATAAAGAGGTGAACCAAGTTAACATGAACTATGGAAACATAGCATTTAAGAAATCACCTTTACGAGCTAAGAATTTAAAAGTGAGACACATTCTTGACAACTCATCAACAACACATATAGTGAGTCAGTTTATTGTAACACCAGCACAAATATCATATAAGTAATGTCAAAAGGTTTAACAGCAGCTAAAGCAAAGAAGATACTCGAAGATGGAAAAGTTCGAGGTAAAGCGCTTACAGAGAAACAAAAGAAGTTCTTTGGAGCTGTTGCTGGTGGTGCTACGCCTTTAAAAAAGCTTAATGGTGGGTGGTTAGACAAGTTTCAAAATGGTGGAGATGTTAGCTTTGACAGTGTTCAAAGAGCTATCAGAAATGTAGAAAGCTTAGATGGTAAGTTGATGTGGAACCCTGAGTCTACTGCCACTGGTTTATACGGACAACTATTTAGTCAGGTGAAAGATGATTACTCAGGAACAAGAAAAGAGTTTGCACAAGACACAATAGCTCAAAAGAAATTCTTTAAGGATAGGTTCTTTGAAGGACTACCATCTACACAAACTACATCATTAGTACAAGATGCAAATGATATATACAACGAGTATGCTCCACAGATTTCTAACTTTAACTATTCAAAAGAAGATTTAGCTGTCTTATCAAACTTTCTAGGAAGACAAGGGACTAGAGAATATCTTGGATATCACGTAAGAGACAATCAACCTCTAGAAAAAGCTCTTCCTAACATATATGGATCAGATGCAAAGCAAAGAAACAAAACTCCACAACAATATCTAAAACAAGCTAGAAAATATTACAAAGAAGGTGGCTGGTTAGATAAGTTTGATAATGGAGGTGTACAACCTAACTATAATGACAGTAATGTATCTCTTCCTCCTGGATTCAAAGGATGGGGATATGACAAAGGTGGTAGAGCATATAATGGTGCATGGAATGGTCCTGTTGCTCAAGAGGGAATAGAATTAAATACAAAATATATTGATTCTACCTTTAATGCTAACATGGATAAACGTTGGGTGCAAAGACTTTATGAAAGAAACCCAGAGTTTTATTTAGAAGGACAAACAAAGCCTTCTACACATTTTATGGAATCTGGTGATGGTTATGTTTATCCTAGAGTGATGGAAGGTGCTGATGGACAATTGAAAGAAGTATCTAGAGAAGAAGGAAGATCACAGGGTATTAAGTTCCCTAATGATGAACTAGCTCAATGGTTTGCTAAGAACTACAAGAAAGGAACAAATGTATTGAAAGAATACCAAATGGGTGGAAGTCTTTCAGGAGCTACAGGAATGATGTATGCACGTACATCTGGAACATCTCCTGAAGAACCAAAGAAAGCTCAGGATGGAACAGTGATGTATGGCACTCCTGAATATGAAGCTGCATATAGAGAAGGTAGATTTGCTGATGTTCCTAATGTATTAGATGAGGTGGTTATTACATCAGGAGTAGACTATAATCAATATCCTCTTTATGATAAACTCTCTGCACAACAAAAAGAGTATTTTAATGATCCAGGACCTATTGGTAGAGGTGTAAGAAGAGCTGCTCAAACAGATAGAGGACTTGCTGAGGATACATATGACGTTGTTAATCCTATAATGTATGGTGCCTTAGGTGTTGCTGGAGGCATGATAGCTGGTCCAAGTGTAGTAACATTAGGTAGAGCTGCTGCACCGTATGCAAGTAGATATGCTCTTAGCCCAATTCAAAAAGCACTAAATTATAAACCTCTTGGAGGTCCTGTAAGTGTAGGTAATGTAGTTGATGCAGGTAGTGCAGCTTATGCTGGTTACGCTACTCCTGAAGCATATCGTCAATATCAAGAAAATCCTAATTTTGATACAGGAACAGATCTTGCTCTAACAGCAATGGATCTAGTACCATTTAGTGAAATATTTACAGGAGGTAAAAATATTAGAAAAGCATATAATTATACAAGCGATCAGATTAGTAATATTTTTAAAGCAAAACCTAGTAAAGTTGTTGATAATGCATGGGCAGTAAAACCGCTACCAGGATTGCATTTAAAATCAACAATGGACAATGGTGCTATTTCTAAAATAATAGAATCTAAGACTGGACTTATAAATACAGAACAAGCTTTAGCCATTATAAACAAAGAATCAGGAGGCGCTGAAAAAGTAGCTCTTATAAGACAACAATTGGGAGATAACATTCCTAAAAAGATAGACTATAATAACTTTAGAAAAATAACACAAGAAAGTCTTATTCCTTTAGAGGTTAAAATAAATCCAGACGGTAGGGCTCCTTATGGTTTAGGTCATATTGGCTATGGTGAATATTGGGACGATGGTAAAAAATTAGCAGATGTTGGAATACTAGAAAATAATGCTTTAACTATTAGTAATAGAAATCAATTTGGAGGTGGTTCAAGTATGCATGGTAATCCTGATGACACATTAGGTCATGTACATTTTTTAAGAGATGTAGACAATCCACAAACATTAACTGTAACACAAATACAATCTGATGCGTTTCAAGGTGGATATACAACAATGCCAAAAACTAAAGAAGCTGCTAACTTTAACATTGCACAAAATGAAAAACATCTTGAAAATCAGAAAAGAATTTGGAACAGTGCTGTTCAACAACCAGATAGTAGTTGGTTATATCCAGATGGCAGTTTAATTCCTGATGGTATACACAAACTAGGTGTACAAGGTCAAGAATCAATAAATGCAATGCAAAGAGCAGAAGCAGCAAACCTTTCTCAAAAACAATTATTAAAAAAGAATCACCAAGAAAGATATTTACAAGAGATTGTAAATTATGCAGCTCAAAGAGGAGACCTAAATAAAGTAAGAATTCCAACAATGGAAACTGCCGCTAAAATACAAAACTATACTCCTAATATGCCAGGTGTTGGTGGTGGGGCAACGTCTTCAGGATTTAACCTTAGTGATTATGGTGAAACGGAACAAAGTATTCTTAAAAAATATAAAGATCAATCTAAAAATATTAAAAAACTATATGGTCAAGATGCTATAATAGTAACTGATGGAAAAGGTAATACTTGGTATGAGTTTGATATACCAGAATCATTCAAATCAGGAAAAGGAGAAATAAAAGCATTTAAAGAAGGTGGTGAGATAGATAAAGCTCAAGATGGTGGATGGCTAGATAAGTTTCAAGAAGGTGGTGTAATAGAAGATGACAGAGGACAATGGGCACACCCTGGAAAGATAACTAAAATAAACTCCAACAATATAACAATGAAGGGTGTTAACTACCCTGTACTTGGAGTATCTGACACTGGTGATAGAAAGATGATGCAACCAGGAAAAGATTACAAGTTTAAAGGAAACAGCGTTACAGAGTATCCTATGGCTCAAGAGGGTGCTGGTGTAAATAAAGAAGGAGTAAAACAATATAAGTGGTTTAAAAATTACATGAGGTCTCCTAAATATAAAGAGAGATTAAAAAAAGAGTTTCCAGATTATAGTGATAATCAAATAGGACAAGAAGTAAAAGCTAGATTAAATAATGTAATGCAAACACGTGTAGGTTTTTTACCTAGATCTAGTGAATACTCTAAAGGTCTAGGAAGTGTACAAGGTTTTTATGATGATGATGCATTCCCAGGTGCAATTATGCTAAGACCTGAATACTCTGCAAGTACCTCTGATGAGATATTTGAACCTGGTAATTATTTAAGTGGTTATAACACTATACCATTACATGAGTGGAGTCATGCAGCTGATGATGGCGGTAATAAAATGCCACAATCTACAACTGATTTAATGCTTTCTAAAATGAAAGAAAATCCTTTAGGTATATCTAAAGATAAATATTACTATACAAGACCTACAGAGTACTTAGGAAGAATGCAACCACTCAGATATCTTATGCAACAAGAAGGATTGTATGATGCAGGTACACAAGACTTTACAAAAGAAGATTTAGAAAACGCAAAACAAAATAAAACAATAAAGAACAACCAACATTTTCAAGACTTAATGGAAAATGTTAAGTCTGATGAAGACTTTATTGAGTTAATGAATAAGGTAGCATCTGTAAATCAGAAAGATAACTCAAGAACAATGATGGCCAAAGATGGAAAATCTTTGGTAGAGTTAAATCAATTAACTAACTTTACGAACTATAACACCCCACAACCAGGAGGCTGGTTAGACAAATACCACTAATATGAAAGCTGAATTTTTAAAGATAGCAGGCGTTAAGTCTGAAGCAGAGTTTTACAAGAAGTTTCCTTCTGAGGAAACTTTCATGAAAAAGCATGGAAAAGCTGTAAGAAAACTTATGGCTAAGAATGCACAAATAGGTGCTACAATTCCAAACATACAAACCCCTACATCTAATGTTACACCTACACGTATAGATGAAGAGTTCTTGTATGATGCAATTGCTAAACCTATGGGTAGAAAAACCATGGAAGAGGTGAAACAGGATGCTATGTATGCAGCTCAAATGGAATCTCTCAAACCTAAAGAGGAAAAGAAAGGTGGTTTACTTTCACAGCTTACAGGATTAACTCAAGGTTTAAGTGGTATTTTAGGTGAGCAAGCTGATCTTATATCAGGTGGTGGTATTGGTGGTGGTCAAACTGGTGGTGGTACCGTGACTGATTTTGAAGTGGGACCATTAGAACAAATTGGTCCAGCAACTTTTAAAAAAGGTGGTAAAATATATAAAGCTCAAGGTGGTGGGACAGCCACTCCTCAGTTTAATTTTGACACTGGGCCAGCTGGACCAACTCAACAAGGTTACTATAATGCTGATGGTAGTGTAAATAAAGGAGCCACTGCTTTAGGACAGGCTTCTGATTTTCTTCAATCTGATGCTGTGCAAAAATGGGGACTTCCTGTAATAAGTGATGTAGCAGGTTTTATTGATCAGACAAAAGCTCAGAAGCAAGCTCTTGCATCAGCTAAACAAAATAGAATGTTGTCTGAGCTTACATTACAAGCTGCTAAAACAGAACCAGAAAGAATAGAACGTGAATATGTACGTCCTGAAGATATACAGAACACAGGAGAAGAGTTCTTCCCAATTTATGGTGTAGGAACAAATGTTCTTGCTAAGAATGGTGGAATGTTTAGTGATCCTGGATATGTACCTCTTGTTAATCCTAACCAACAAAAATCATTTAAACAGGGTGGTGTACTAGGAAGTAATTCTTATTTAGTACCTAGAGCTCAAGGTGGATTTGATATGAGTAATATATCCTACGGTGGTGGAGGTGCTGGAGGAATAGGAAATCAACTTGGAGACATGGCTGGCTTTAATAATGATGCTGGTTCTAATATAGGTGGTACTATAGGTGGAACTATTGGTAGTGCATTTGGTCCTATTGGTAGTGCTGTAGGTAGTTTTATTGGATCTGGTATTGGTGACTTACTAGACAGAGATGATAGACGAACTAGAATAGAAAATGAAAAAGCTGAACGAGCTCAAAAAGAACTTTCTTACACAGCTATAGCTCCAGCAATACAAGCAGGATATGCTTCACATGTTCGTGAAGGTGGTAACATCTCAGCAAACCCAACATTGTTAGATACAATGAAAATGGGTGGAGAACTTAAAACCTTATGGGGTGGTAAGGCTGATACAGTTTCTTACAATCCTTATGCAGGTGGTGAGAGTATTGAGTTCAAAGGTAACTCACATGACTACCGTGATCCTAAGACAGGAGAAACAGGAATTGGTGTAGCATATGGAGAACAGTCTGTTGCTACAAACACGCCTGTTGTAGAAGTGGAGAATGAACCAGCACAAAAACTAAGAGATGGTGGAGGAGATGAAAGCTTAGTTGTGTATGGTGATCTCAAGATTCCAGATGAGTACCTATCAGAAATCAATGATGATAGAGCAAAGAATATGAAATTCAAAAACTATGTTAGCAACATTCTAAATAAAGATGAGGCTAAGGTTAATAAGAAAATGGAGAAAGCTGCTGATATAGGACTTGAGTCTGATAACACTGTGTTTGGTCAGTTAGAAAGATCTACAGCTGATGTCATCTTAAATGGTAGTGATATGAAATTGAAAAACATTGCTGAGAAGAAAAACATCTTAGCTGATTTACAAAGTGCCCTGAATGAAACGTTTGATGAACTTGCTATCAAAGGTAATGAGTTCATTACTAAGAACAAGATTGTTGAGGATCCAGAAAGAGCTATGAATAATATGGCTAAGTCTGGTATAGAAATTAAACCTGAGAACGAAGGTAAGTTTACAGCATGGGCTAAAGAACGTGGTATGTCTGTAGCTGAAGCTGCTAATAAGGTGA
>Ga0307379_10004200_pt1 | contig 20636 bp, 16 predicted proteins | sample UN2MG_FD_202237 | JGI IMG/M metagenome (GOLD analysis project Ga0307379, IMG submission 202237) | Soil microbial communities from Risofladan, Vaasa, Finland - UN-2 | ecosystem: Environmental > Terrestrial > Soil > Coastal area > Acid sulfate soil | place: Finland: Risofladan, Vaasa | collected... | reverse complement strand
CTCAAGCCAAAACCCGGCCTTATAGATTATGTTGAAGTTTCACCCTCTTTTTACGCTTCCACCCGGGCCTTTCCTGCTCTATGCGGGAAGAGGGCCCGTGGTTCAATCAGACCACGAGGCCCTCCTATTCGCCCCGCGTGCCATTTTTTCAAATGGCAGCTGTTCAGCGGAACAATCTCAACTTAGAGACAGTAATGCAACTTTTTCAAGAAATAGATAGGAGAAACTAAAGTGCACAGAAAAGTGAGAATAACGGCAATTGTCGGCTTGGTCGCTGCGTTGGCCGTGCTGGCTTTCGCCGGATCGTTCTATAACGAGGGCGCAGTGTCTCCCACGAGTGGCCGCGCAAACATGACCATTTTCACCTACACAGTTCAGTATGCGCTGAGTCCTGGGCAGGACCCGCCGGATGTGTACGCGGACATCACGAAGGGCGGGGTCCCGTACGGCAGTTACATGATGGCCATCGTGCACATCGGGAGCATAATCGTTGATTATAGCTACCAAACGACGCTGCCCGCTGGGACCGACTGGGGCTTTCAGTTCCGGACTGAGGATGACACAACGCTTGCGCATCTAGGGCCAAGTGTAGAGTAGCTCGCACATAGGACTTCGACAGAGTTGGCGGCGGGGCGCTTGCGCCTCGCCGCCTACAAATAAACTGGCTCGTAAGAGCTGGCAAAATTAGACGGAGGTTAAGAATGCGAAAGAATATCTTTTGCTTGTCATCTGTTCTGTTGTTGGTTTTTATGTCGTGCGCGGGAGCGGCGTCGTTCTGGCCGATGTTCCAGCGTGATCCGAGCCACACGGGGCTTGCCCCTGTCTCGACGGGACACCCACTAGAGCTTCTCTGGGCCGTAGAGGTAGAGCACCCCACGAAGGAGTCTCACCTAGTTGCGGCTGATGGCGGCGGCGTGTGGTGCACGCAGAACGGACCAATGGGAACAATGAGGTTCTCCAGGGACGGCCAGATAGTCGCACGTGGGCCAGCCACCCTGGGTCAAGGCAGTCCCGCTGTTCTATCAGACGGGACACTGATCATCGCCAGCAGTGTGCGCGATCTAGAGGACCAGTCCATCGCAGCGCTGTCCGCGATTGCACCAAACGGCGACGTTCGGTGGGAGCTTACATTAGGGAAGGTGCTGAACCTCCACTATTCGTTCCTGACACTGGGCGAGAACGATGAGATATACGCTGCCTGCCCCTTCTGCCTATATGCCGTGCGGCCAGGAGCAACCAGTGCAACCATTGAGTGGTCCTATGCGTGCGAGAATCTGATCAGCACGATTCCGGCCGCGGCCAGCGATGGGACGGTTTACTTTGGGACCGGCAACATCGGCGCAAACTCCAGGCTATACTGCCTGAATAGTGACGGGACACTGAATTGGACGTTTCAGCCGACAGAAGAATACGGAGGGAAGCCCTACGCTTTGAGCTCCGCGCCCACTCTCGACGACGCTGGCCACATCTACTTTGTCGTGTCGGGCAATGCTCTATATTGCTTGAACAGCGACGGGTCGGTTGACTGGTCGTTTCCGTTGCAGGAGGGATTCTGCTACACCAGCCCGATTCTGATGCCGGACGGCTCGGTTGTGTTTTACGAGATGCAGAACTGGGGCAGCTACACCGACGAATGGCGGGCGACCGTGACCAGACAGCGCCCCGACCTGGGCGGCGCCTCCGTGAAGCTGCCCACAGACCAGGCGCCGCTTTCAAGCCCCGCGGCGGATGCGGACGGCAACGTCTTTGTCAGCTTTTTCAGCTGGGATGCGAGCACGAGCACGAACACGTTCGAGTTCGGTCGTGTTAACCTCCCGTTGGAGCGTTGGGCCGGCAGCTACGAGCCACTCTACTCCATGTCCGGCCACTTCGGCGCAGCCGGCGGGCCGTGCATTGACGCGGACGGGACGGTTTACTGTCTGGTCGGCGACAAGCTGGTGGCGTTCGGCGAACGCCAGGGGCTAACGATCGGGATTCAGACCAACTTTTCAACATACGCCGGCTGGTCCGATTCGTACGCGAATGTGTCCTTACAGATCAGGAACTCTGAGATGGCCGCGCCTCTCGACTGCTACGTCGCCTGGAAGCAGCCGGATAAGAACGAGCTTTTTTTCTATCCGTTCTGGACAAACGACCCCTGGTTGGCCGCGATGCAGTTCAGGCCGCTACCTACCGACGCCTTTTTCGAAGAGATCGAGATCGCGCACTTTCCGCTCAAGACCTTGGCCCCGGGCGGGCACAAGCTCTACACAGCATTTTTTGAGCCGAACACGTTCAGCCTTGCGAGCGACATCGGCTCCTGCGAGTTCATCGTCTATGGCGCGCCGACGAGGGGCGAGCCAGGTGATTACTCGACGGCGACTGCTCCGCAGCTTGCGCTCAGCGGCGACCAGATGGGGACGCCGCCGACTGTCGCTGTCCGGACAAATAAGGAGGCGTACGCCGCAGGCGAGGTTCTTGACCTCTCGCTGGGCCTGGAGAATCAGGGGATGGGCATGTTCTTCGACCTGTACATAGCGGCAACCTTAGATGACGACCCGAACGGCACCCTGTTCTTCTTCCCGACATGGCAGACCGACCCGGGCTTCACGAACATATCGTTTCTGCCGCTCGGCCAGGGCGCCTCGCTTCCGGACTGGACTATCATGCACCTTCCGCTTCCGGATGCGCTTCCGAGGGGAGGCTACAGGTTCCTTGCGGCGTTCTTCTATCAGGGAACGTTCAACCTCGCCAGCAACGTGGCCGAGGCGCACTGGTCGCTGATGTAACCCGGATAATTGACAGATGTCAGGCTTGCAGATGCATGGCACGCTCTAAGGAGGCTGTCAACTAAGTCGGTTTCTACGGGGATGACGCAGCGGGGTATGCCACATGCAGGGGCAGGCCTTGTGTCTGCCCGAATATATAGATGGGCGGAGGCAAGCCCCGCCCCTACATAACCTCAGACCCGACTTTTCGGACAGCCTCTGAAGTCAAAATGGCATAGCAAGAGGTGTGCATGCACGATGGCGCGCCCCTACGACAGGTTGCACAGCCCGCTTTGGGCCCTCTCAGGCGGGACCTCTGCTCGGCGCGCCGGACTGGGCGTCCTGCCAGCGCTTGATGCGTCGATGAACCTTCCTGAAAAAAAAGCGCGGGTGGACGATGTGTCGTTTGATGCGACTGCCGAGGCTTGTGTATCGTTCCCTAGCGCTTCGAAGTCCTTCCTCTAGGTCATCCGTGGAGAGCGCCTCTGTCCTGATTACGGCCACTTCAGAGCCATCGTATTTGGAAAAATCACGAGACATGAGAAAGCCTTGTTTTTCTAAATCCTTGAAGAAGGCAGTGCCCGGCCAGGGCGTTGCGATAGAGAACTGAAGCGAATCGGGATCGAGGGAAAGCGCGAGACCGATCGTCTTCTCCATGGTGTCCCTGGTCTCTCCGGGCAGGCCGAACATGAACGTCAGGTGGACCCAGATGTTCATCTGCTTAGTGAGTTTGACTACCTGCTTTACCTTCTCGAGATCGAGCGCCTTGCCACAGCGATCGAGTATCTCCTGCGAGCCGGACTCCACGCCGTATTTGAGACCACGCAGCCCGGCCCTCTTGAGCGCGGTCAGCAGCTCCCGGTCCATGGTGTCGGCTCTTGCCATGATCGCCCAGGGAACCTTGAGGCGCCGCCGGTCGATCTCGGAGCACATTTCAAGGATTCTCTGCTTGCCGATGTTGAAGGTGTCATCATCGAAATAGATTGATTTGAAGCCCATCTCCTTGACGAGGTATTCCATCTCATCGACGATTGCGACCGGGTCTCTCGCTCGATATGTGTTGCTGCCATACATTATCTGTGGCCATGCGCAATAGACGCACTTGTAGGGGCAGCCCCTCGAGGCCCACATCTGCACGCTCGGCCTGGGTATCTCGCCCGGCGTGTCGCAATAGACATCCATCGGTAGAAAATGCCTCGCCGGCCAGGGCATCTCGTCTATGTCCTGCACAAGTGGCCTGTCGCGAGTGAAGACAATATCTTTATTGGACCGATAGAGTATGCCAGGAACGTCAGAAAGGGGCTGACCAGAGGTGAGAGCGCCCACGAGGTATTTCAGCGTGCATTCGTATTCGCCCTTCATGACGAAATCCACGCAGTCATGCTGCTTCAGGAACTCGCGCTCGAACATGTATGTATGAAGGCCGCAGAAGGCTATCTTGGCGTCAGGGCAAAGCTCCCGAACGTTTCTGGCGCAGGCGAGGTCAACCTCAATGGAAATGGTTGAGACCTCGAGCACTACGAGGTCTGGGCGAAACTCCTGCACTCGGCCCAGGAACTCATCGTCGGTCATCTTCTCGGCTACGCCATCCACCAACAGCACATCGACGCCCTCCTGGCGCTCCAGGAGGGCCGCGGCATAAGCCAAGAAGAACGGGAACGGCATGTATTGACTGTCAGAGGGCTGGAAATGCGGCCACCTCGAGCCGGCCCGAACACCGTAACAGCCGTCCTTATACCAGGGGGAGTTCCCAAGAAAAACCCTCAAGCGAACCTCCCTTCACTCAAAACGATCGGTACAAAAAAGGTGGCAGCTTGTTTCGCTGGCTGCTTATTTCGATGTGTTTGCAGAACATCATTTTGCCGCGCGCTCGGCAGCGTTTCTTAGCTGGCGGCTCGTTGCTCCCGATACCTTCTCATCCTACGATTTAATCTCTTCCAGAAGAGCCTCGGATGAGTGATGTGTCTCTTAACGCGATTACCGAACTTGCTGAATGCCTCCCTTCGGGAGCAGACATGCTCGTCCCAGAGCCTGTTGGCCTTCTTAAGCGCCGCCTCGAGGTCATCCTTTCCCAGCATATCGGTCTTGATGACAGCAACGTTGTATCCATCATACTCAGCGTAATTGCGTGAGAGAAGGTGGCCTTCCTTCTCAAGCTGCTTGAAAAACTTGCTGCCCGGCCACGGGGTCGCGATAGAGAACTGAAGCGAGTCCGGGCTGAGAGAAAGCGCAAGCTCAATAGTCTTGTCCATCGTCTCTCTGGTCTCACCGTAAAGGCCAAACATGAACGTCAGGTGAACCCATATCCCCATGCTCTTGGTTAGGTGCACCATCTCCTTGACTTTTTTCAGGTCAAGCGCCTTGCCAGCACGATCAACGATCTCCTGCGTGGCGTTCTCGACGCCGAACTTGAGCCCCTCCAGTCCGGCCTTGTCAAGAGCCACAAGCATCTCCCGGTCCATCGTGTCGGCCCTGGCCATGATAGCCCACGGCACCTTGAGGCGCCGCCGTCCGATCTCGGAGCAGATTTTGAGGATTCTCTGCTTCCCAATGTTGAACGTGTCATCATCGAAATAGACTGACTTGAATCCTATCTCCTTGACGAGGTATTCCATCTCGTCAACCACTTTGATGGGATCGCGAGCTCGGTATTTTTTGCTGCCATACATTATCTGCGGCCATGCGCAATAGACACACCCGTAGGGGCAGCCTCTCGAGGCCCACATCTGCACGCTTGGCCTGGGTATCTCGCCCGGCGTGTCGCAGTATTCGTCCATCGGCAGAAAATGCCTCGCCGGCCAGGGCAGCTCGTCTATGTTCTCAATCAGCGGCCTATCACCCGTGAAGACCACCTCGCCGTTGGAACGAAACAGGATACCCGCCGTGCCGCTGAGCGGCTGGCCGGCCGCGAGCGCTGAGACGAGCTCGCGTAGGGTGTACTCATACTCACCCTTCATGACCAGATCGACCTCGGGATGCTGCTCGAGGAAAGCAGGAGCGAACATCTCCGTGTGAAGGCCACAGAAGACGGTTTTGGCGTTGGGGCACACGCTGCGAACGTTTCTGGCGCAGGCCAGGTCAACCTCAATGGAGATGGTCGAGACCTCAAAGACGACAACGTCGGGCGCAAACCTCTGCACGCGACTGAGAAACTCGTCGTCTTCGATTCCCTCTGCGATGCCGTCAACGAGCAGCACGTCGTGCTTTTCCTGCTCCAGCACAGCCGCGGCGTATGCCAAAAAGAACGGGAACGGCATGTAATCCGTACAGGACCTCTCGAAATGCGGCCATCTAGAGCCGGCTCTGACGCCGTAGAAGCCCTCCTTTCGCCACGGCGAGTTCCCGAGAAAAACCCTCAAATCAACCTCCCGTTACTTCAGTTCCACAATAACAATGACCGTCCTACGACGACCCACACGTGAACTCCTGAAAGTCGCCCGCAGCAACTATCCGCCCGGCGAACTCAAGCGCGGCCTGTGCCACGCATTCGCAGCCGTCTGCGGCTGCATCCGAGAAATGCACCAAAATCAGCCGCTTAACATCGGCCCGTCTCGCCACGATGCCCGCCTGTCGGGCAGTTGAATGGCCGAAAAGCGGGCCATTCTCTCTGTCCGCAGCGCAGAACGTGCTGTCGTGCAAGAGGTCATCCGCACCCGCTGCTAGACGAACAACGCTCTCACAAAGCATCGTGTCCGAAGAATATACCATACTTGCGCCGGTCGTCTTCTCCACGAACTTCACAGCCAATGTCTCCGGCCCATGTTCAGCCGGACTCGTAAAAATCTGAACACCTGAGCCCTCGAAAAGCAAGTGGTTTCCCTCAAGCGAGACCGGAATGAGTGAGATTAACTCGGACAGAGTACCCCTCTCCCAAAAAGACAGGAGCAGCTTGCTGGCGACTTCGACTGTCTCAGGCGGCGCGAAGATCGGCATCGGGAGATGGCCGCCTCCACTGATCTTGAGGGCATGAACGAGCGACGGGAGGCCGTAGATATGGTCCGGATGCCTGTGTGTGATGACGAGCAGGTTCAGGTCCTTTAAGTCGCAGTTCACCCTGAGCAACCGCTTGACGGGGCTGCCGCTGCATTCGATAAGAAAGAGCTCATTCTGAGACCTGACAAGTAACGACAGATTGTCTCTATCCAGCGTGGCAACAGCGGCGGAAGTCCCAAGCGTCCAGAATCTCACAACCGCCCCTTTGGGGATAGCAACGGGCCCTTGGGGCATGGAAGTCCACATTTTGCAGATACTGGGGAGGCTGCTGCACAGATCGGCGCAAACAGAGCCACGGCCTCGAGCTCAGCGCAAATGGTCTGGGGCACTGGCTCTTGCCTCATGTGCCAGGGCACAACGCGTTGCCCAACGATCCCGCGCCGCCGAGGAAGAAACCGAGAACCACGTAGAGAAAAACACCCCAGCCATCAATCTCAAACAGGTTCAGAAGAGGTAATCGGAGCAGCACTGCCAGAAGGACTACAAGAGTCGCAAGGGCGGTCGTCAAGCCTGTTCTTAGCACTCTTGGGAGGGACAGCTCGTAATAAGAAGGTTTGGTCGGGGCCTCCTGGGTTTGCGGACCGTTAACTCGCTGGGAATCGCTCAGGGAGGCAGGTTTTGGACCGGCCGCAAGTTGACAGAGCGCGAATACAATCGTAACGAGCGAGAAGACTTTGCCAATCGGTGAGTCATCGCCGGCCGGGGAAAGGATGAGCTTCAGAATGAGGCACAGGCCAATCACAACGCCCAGAGCGACCGGAATTGAGACCAGTGGGCTCTTGGAGACTCCGAGCGAGAACGACGCAGAGAACGTAGCTATCGCCCCGATGAGGCCGCAGGAGGTAGTGAAAACGGCGACTCGAATCGGCGAGTCGAAGAAATCCCGAGGTGAGACGAGGGACATGATGACCACACACAAGAAGCCGCTTATGACACCTCCAACCTGACCAAACGCGCCGACGCAGACTGAGCGCTTCAGGCTACTCACTTTCATGATGAGGCCCTCTTGACCATGGGTCGCCTATTTCTTGCTGATCAGCATCCAGGCGTTCTCGGTGATGATCTTCGTCTCCCGGATAGGCTGCTTGAAGAACCACTTGACTCGCTTTGCCCAGTATCTCGGCCTGAAGTAAAAGCGGTTGTAGCATCGCCTGAACAGACGTCCAAGCTCCTCGTCAGTGAGCACGTCGTGTTTCATCAGGGCGAACCCCTGATGTAGATACTCGTCCCAAACAGTGTGAATGATTCTACCCTCGGCCAAGCCCTCCTCAAAAATCTCGCTGCCAGGAAACGGCTTCATAATTGTGAACGTCACCACGTCTGGCGATATCTTGCACGCGAAATCTATCGTCGCCTCGATGTCCTCGACCGTCTCGCCGGAAATGCCAATCATGAAGCTGGCGTTGCTCTCGATCCTGGCTTTGCGGCACATATCCATCGCCTGGGCAGATTGCTCAAGCGTGATGCCTTTTTTTATCTTCTTGAGCGACTTCTCGGTGCCGCACTCCGGACCCCACTTGATCTGAAAACAACCCGACCGCCTCATTAACTTCAGCATCTCCAGATCGGCCGCATCCACGCGAGAACTCGCGTTCCAACTCAAGTTTAGACCCTTTTTGAGTAGAAGTTCACAGAACGCCATGACCCACTTCTTTTTGACCGTCATTGTATCGTCCACTGCCTTGAAATTGCGGATATGCAGCGTTTCTATGCAGTGCTCGAGCTCCGCAACAGCCCTTTCGGGGGACATGTGCCGCAGGGATTGCCTGCCATAGACACTTTTCGAGCAAAAGGTGCAGCTGTAGGGACATCCCCGCGTGGTAGCGATGCTCGTCGTTGGCAGCCTGAGGTAATTGGACGGGGAGCCCACATATTTGCTGTGTTCCAACTTCTCCCTAGCTGCGAACGGGAGCGAGTCGAGGTCCTGAATCTGACCTCTTGGGGGATTCACGACCGGCTGGCCATCCTCCCTATACGCAAGGCCATGCTCCTTCTGCGGCGAGGAAGCCTCAAGAACATGCCGGACAAAGTTGAGAAACGTCACCTCACCTTCGCCCAAAACACCGTAATCGAACATCGGGAAGCGCCTCAGCGTGTCCTCTGGGACGGCAGACACATGTATGCCGCCCACAACGGTTACGACCTGTGGGTCAACCTCTTTGACCTGCGTCGCAGCCTTGTGCGCATTGTAGATATGGGACGTTATAGCCGTGAAACCAACAACCTTTGGCCTCAGCTTCGCGCAAAACCGCCGCAGCAGCCGATACGGCTCCTGGTGCAGGTTCATATCGAGTATCTCGGTCTTGATCCCCTGCTGTTCTAGATAGGCTGCGACCGTGGTCACAGATAGCGGAACCTCATAGCCATAGGGCAAGTTAAGCTGGTGCCCCTGGGGTATCACCGGATACACCAGCATAACATCAATCGGTCCGTCACAATCCTGTATCGGCAATCTCCACGCTCCTTTTGCAGTAAGTTATATAACAAATTGTCGGGATGCTGAATATAGACTATAAAGCTCCTTGAGGGCAAGGCTCAACTTGCCTATCCGACAAAAAACCACACTACGTTGAAAAGGTCTGTTCTCTCAAATCTGTCTGAGGACCTTGAAAGGCTCGTGCTTGACACGGAACCGGGCGCCAAACTATGCTCTTGGAGAAGTTCTGCAATTGGACATTGCCTACTTCTGCAAAGAGGCACGGTTCACGCATGAGGTATTGGAAATGGTCGATGACACTAAACGTGTTCTAGTTATTCACGGTCCGAACATGAACCTTCTTGGGACGCGAGAGCCCAAGATATACGGCAAGACATCGCTTCAGGAGGTTGATCGGCAGCTTGGGCTCTTAGCGCGTGAGTTGGGCCTTCAGGTGGAAACGTTCCAGTCCAATAGCGAGGGAACCATCATCGATAAAATACAATCGGCCGGGCCGGCTGGCTTTTCGGCCATCGTTATCAACCCAGCGGGTTACTCGAGCACCAGCGTCGCGATACGTGATGCAATCGCAAGCTCCTCGTTGCCAACTGTCGAGGTTCACGTCTCGAACGTCTTCAGGAGAGAGCTGTTCAGGCAGGATATGCTCACGGCTGGCGCGTGCCGGGGCGTGATATGCGGTATGGGAGTTGAATCGTATCATCTTGCCCTCAGGGCCGTGGCTCTGATACTCGACACGCACGGCTGAGACAACCGGTAGGGATACCGACCCAATGCCAACCGCCAAAAGGGCGCCCAAGTTCTCCGTCATCATACCCGTTTACAGCGGCGAGAATACGATCGCCTCGTGCCTCGAGGCGCTCGCGGCCCAAGACGTGCCAATGCAGGAGTTCGAGGTGATCGTGGTCGATGACGGCTCGACGGACAGCACGGCGCAGGTTGTGAAGCAGTTCGACGTCAAATACATCTATCAGGAGAACCGGGGCCCGGCAACGGCAAGGAATGTCGGGGTCAGGCACGCTCAGGGCAGCATAATCGTCTTCACGGACGCTGACTGCGTGCCGGAGCCCAACTGGTTGAGGGAGATGGTGATCCCGCTGGTGAACGAGTCGGATGTGGTGGGCGTGAAGGGCGCCTACCGCACGAGGCAGAAGCGGCTAGTGGCGAGATTCGCGCAGGCAGAGTTCGAGGAGCGGTTCAAGCGGCTCAAAAAACGTCGAACAATAGACTTCGTCGATAGCTACTCGGCAGGCTTCAAGAAAGACATCTTCAATGAGCTCGGGGGGTTCAACCCGCGCTATCCCAAGGCTAACAACGAGGACGTAGAGCTGTCATTCAGGGTGGCACAAAAGCACCACAAGATGGTTTTCAGCCCAGGTGCCATCGTTTATCACACTCATCCCGACACCATCTACAAGTACGCAAAGCTCAAGTTCTCACGGGCCTATTGGCGAACGTTTGTTTACGACAAGTTTCCACGCAAGGTCTTTAAGGATTCTTACACGCCTCAAACGCTCAAGCTCCAGATATTGCTGGCGTTCTACCTTCTGGGTGCGCTGCTGGGGTCCCTGCTGTTTCAGGAGTTCGTGGGATGGCTTATCGGCTCCGCCATCATCGCATTCTTGTTGTGCTGTCTGCCATTCGCGCTCTTTGCGGCCAGCAAGGATAAGAACCTCGCCCTACTTGCGCCGCTCTTGCTCTTCGTGCGCTCGCTGGCCTTCGGGTTCGGGTTGCTGGCGGGCGTAGCATCGCAGAAGAGAAGGAAGCTCCTATTGCCCACAATCCTAATCGCGAGCGACATCGTTGTCTGCAACATCTCGCTCGTTCTGCTTTATTGGCTCAGAAGCCACATAAACCTCGTGCTGGGCGTTCTTGGGTTGAGTCAATACGGCCGGTATTTCAAGCCGGGGATACTCCCGCCGTCTATCTACTTCATGATGCTTCCGGGCATAACTTTGCTCTGGCTCATTGTGTTTGGCGCATTCGGCCTGTATCGCCCGGCGCAGAGCACCTTCAGGCCGTCACAGCTGGCTCGTGACTTGTTGGCAGTGTCGCAGCTTGCGATCATCCTCATGGCTATCTTGTATCTGTTTAGGGTCGAGTACTCGCGCTCGATGGTCCTGCTGTTCTGGGCGATAAGCCTCGTGCTGACAACACTCGAAAGAGCCCTTATCTACTTCGTGCAGGCGCTCCTTCTAGGCAAGGGTTACGACAAGCTCCGCGCCCTGGTCGTCGGAACGGGCGAATCGGCCCGACTGGTCGGCCACAAGCTGCACTCATTCCCAAAACTCGGCTACGAGGTTGTGGGATTCGTGGACGACACCGACCTGAAGTCGCTGAATTGGGCCTCCCCACGCGGGGGGACAGTCTCGATCCCTGTCCTTGGGCCCACATCAGAGCTCGATTCCCTCATACAAGAACACAGAATCGACGAGATATACATCTCCAAACCAAATCTGCCCCACACCGACGTCCTAAACCTAGTCGCTCAGTGCGAGAGCGCAAACGTTGGCTTCCACATCGTATCGGACGCATTCTCCATAATGACGGGCAAGGTCGATATGGAGAGCGTGAGCGACCTGCCGCTAGTCGATTTCGGACCCTCGGAGACCTCTGCCTTCTACCTCACCGTTAAGGCGGCGGCGGACAGAGCTATCAGCCTCATCCTCTTCATTCTCACGCTTCCCCTCACCCTCCTAATTGCCATCGCGATAAGGATCGAGACCAAAGGTCCCGTCGTGCTCAGATTCGAGCGGCTTGGGCTCCGCGAACGACCCTTCCTCGTGCATAAGTTCCGAACGTTCCACCTCCCAGAGCCCACGGAGCTCGACGGAAAGCCCATCGCGCTCTCCGTTCAATACACCAAGGTCGGTAGCTTCCTAGAGCGATTCCACCTCGACGAACTGCCCCAGCTTATCAACGTCATGAAGGGCGAGATGAGCCTCGTCGGCCCGCGCCCGGAAATACCACTCATTGCAAAAAAATACAGCCCCTGGCAGAGGCGCAGGTTCGACGTCAAGCCAGGTCTCACCGGGCTTTGGCAGCTGGTCGGCTCCGAGATACTCCCACTGCACAAAAACATGGAATACGACTTCTACTACGTCAGAAACCGCTCCCTCTTGCTCGACCTGTCCATCCTTCTGAAGACAATCCCAGCTGTCCTCGCCGGCGGCAAGCGGAACCGATAGCCTCCGGGCGGCGGAGTGTCTCCGCTCCCATAGCTTTTTTTGCCGGCGAATGCGACCGGTCGGCTCGCACGTGCCGAGCTCACCTCAACTGACCACGCCCAGGGTAATGGTCTGGCCTTGCCACTGCGATTCGCCCCTACATGATGCGAAATTGCACGCTTGCGATGGGGCCGATGGAGCGGAAAGGCTCACGGGCACGACTGAGCGCGGCAGCAAAGACGTAGTCGCCGGGGATGACGTGCTCGTTCAGCGCGAACTCAAAGACGGAAGCCGGGCCGAAATGAAGCCCATCGTCCAAGAGAACGTCCATAGCGTAGGCCGTGAAGTTCGTCGTGAGGCCGTCCGGCGTGATGCAAAAGACCGTCCCGTCAGCGGCAACGAACGCCGCATAGAAGTCAACCCAGATCGGCCAACCATAGTTCTCGACCGTTACCTGCGCCGAAAGCTTGTCGCCAGAGCCTAAGACCGGCGCCTCATCCGCCCCTGCAACTTGCGCCCGCAGCGTGTCGCCAGGGCCCAAGACCGGTGCCTCATCCGCCCCAGCTGCGATTGCACGGACAGCGTCGCCCGGATGGGAAGGCTGCACGTCCAGAGAAGTCGCCCCTGCCGCAATTGCGCCGAGAGCGTCGCCCGGTTGAGAAAGCTGCACGTCCAGAGAACTTGCGCCCGCAGTGCCGATGCTCGCCTCGATTGTGGGCGGCGTGGCAGGGTAATGATAGCCGATATCGACGATGCCCGTGTCGAAGGCGTTGTCCGTCCGCGTTGTGAGGAAGCTTGCGCCGGCGATTGAGGCGCTTGTGGAGCCTGCGTCGATGCAGGGGCTGTCCGCGTCCTGTCCCGCCTCGACCGACGACAGGTAGTAGTCGCCCAGCGGCCCCGGCGCAAACAGCGGGTCTCCCACGATGTTCCGCACGCCAGGGTAGCCTCCCTCAACGCAGCAGTGTCGAACGCTAAGCGATGACCCGCTCAACGCTGAGATCAGTGCAGCTTCCGGTTTTACTGATTCCTTCCGACACCCCAACTAGATCAAACAGTGCCTTTAGCCTCTTAAGAATGGGGTGGGCGGCCTCGACCGCAGGTAAGTTGCCAGCAAACTGCTCGGCAAAGGCTTCCCCCGCGCTGATCAGATTGGCGGATTCGGACCCACTGGCGCCTCCCCGCGGCCCGCTGTGATCCTGATCCTGACGATTATTTTTATCTCCTCAATCGAGAAAACGCCTTCCCTATTCTTCACATGAAATGGCTCGCGACAATAGAACCAAAACTGAAGCTGACAAGAATCCTCGCCCGTTACAGGCCGGCCGCGCATACTTTCACAGACGTCAGCGGCATCCTTTGAGGACAACCACTTGAAATCTCGCACCTTCCCCCCGGCATCCTCTATCCTCCGGCACACATTTCCAGCCACCAGGTCCCTGTAACTCTTGACGTGGGACACCGTGCGCAAGAGCCCAAGGCTATAGTTCTTAAGAACCACGTCGCAGAGAAGAAAGTCGCTTCCGAACTTCGTCCCGGCAAGCCCTCCATGAAAGGTTACAGCCTGCCTGCGTGTGATTGGCGTTATCTTAATGGGGTCGATGCTGACGGTGGGGGGCTCGTCAAGCAAGAGCCGGGAACACAGCGCCACCACGAGGTCGTCAAGCAGGCACTCCGGTAGGCTGTCCACAGCACGACCCACAAGCACAATGTCCTTCCCTTCCGTATCGTAAACGGCGCCCGCCACGCGCGTGATACCGCCGAGGGTCCTGAGCTCCATCGAATGCGAGCCAGCGCTCGCCTGGTTCTGCGCCTCGCGCAGTGAGAAGGCCACAAAATCCCCAGCGGAAACGATGATAGACTTAACAAACCGAGGTAAGTGATCATCTTGCTCACCGTCCATTGGAATCGCTTCAGTACTCGGCCAGTTCGACGTCGGGGCCTCTGCATCATAGTCGTCTTTCTTCGAGGCATCCAAAGCCATGCGGTCACCCGCGCCTACGGACCTCGCATATTCAGGTGTGACGTCCTAGCCCATCAAAGGAACAGAGCGCACATCTTTGTCATCCCCACGGGCCTCAATGGATTGTCCGTCCCGTTTCTTCTGTCGCAATTTGTCTCCGCGCTGCGTTGAGATGCCCGACCCACGCCTGCGCTCATCGCTTTCGATTAAGCCGTCACGGAGGGTTATGATCCGGTCTGCATACTTCTCAGCTATCTTCTCGTTGTGCGTGACCATCAGCACACCAACGCCTTGGTCCCGAAGGCGCTTCATTTCTCCTACGATGACTTCAGCAGTTTTCCCGTCGAGGTTGCCCGTGGGTTCGTCGGCAAGGATAAGCTGGGGCCTCTTCACCAACGCCCGAGCAATAGCTGCACGTTGGCATTCCCCCCCGGAAACCTCCCCGATGCGCGCTCGCCATTTGTCCCCAATCCCAAGCTGCTCCAATGTCGTCTGCACGCATTTCCGCTAGCGAACTGGCTAGAACATACCTATATTCTATTTCTAACGCAAGCTTTAACAAACGGGAAATGCCCTCATCGAATTCCGATCCGGCTGACACGGCTCTGACTGAGGCATCTCCTCGGCTGAAACCGGACGCTGTCAAGGAGCGCATCGAAAGGGCGTTACTCCAGCCCGCGCTCCGCATCTTTCCCGGAAAACTCCCTAAGGGACTTCTTCGCGTATTGGCGCACCTGAACGCCGGCATCGTCCGTCAGCTTCAAGAGCACTTGCTTTGCCCGCTCCATGTCCGTTGCAGCGGCTCTCGCATCAGAGCTGACACTTCTGGCGACCTTTCCTATGGCCGACGCGGCCAGAAGACGGATGTCTGTTACTTCAGACGAGGCACAGCCCACCAAGAAGCTAAGTGCGTATTGGCCGCACAGCTCACCCATTACCCACACTACGCGTGCCCGAACGCGGTTGTTTCCGCAAGCATAGAACTTCTCGGACAAACACGCCGCTATCTCCTTTGGATGAAACAGACGGAGTTTCGGCAGCATCTCCTTTGCCTGATCGGGCAAAGCGTGCAGCAGTACCTCTACTGCGTGGTCAAGCAGCTCGCCGGCATCGTAGGTTCGCCCGGCGCCCAACGGAGCTCTCTCGGGCTGAACATGCTGTTGTTCCTGAGCGTCACTATCGCTGCTGATCGTCCGCTTTGCCTCATCGCGCAGCCGTTTAAGCAGCTCATGGCCCGCGTCCGTCAGCTCAACCACAGGATAGAGGTTGCTCCCTGTCTTTCGCAGCAATCCCTCCTCGAGCATTGAGTTGATGACGAGGCGGATACGTTCTCGTGAAACACTCAGGCAGTTGTAAACCTCGATCTGGTTGGCCGCGGCGGGTTCTATCCATTTGGCCTTTGAGCCAGTGAGAACCTCCGTAACACTCGTGACACCTCGTGGTCTGTGAAAGGCCGCTACGCACTTGAGCACCGCGGCGCGAATGGCCTCGTCGTCGGACCTGTGCCTAACACGGGGACGGGACGACTGGCAGCGATCGCAAGTGCCACAACGAAAGCTCTCCTTTTCGCCGAAATAACGCAGGATGAACTCGCGCCGACACCCGTCACATCTGATGTACTCCTCCATCGCCTCGAGTTTCTGAACCTCCGCGCCCCGGAGCAGTGATTGGCGTTTCCAGTCGATTGGGACCTCCTCGAAACGCGGCGCCGGGTTGACCAGTTTCTCGATACCTCTGCCCCGGAATGGAGGCTCATAATGGATGACGCCATCGTTGTGCATCGCCTTGAGCGCTCGACGTACCTGGTGCTCTGAGAGCCCTGAGGCTCGACACAGTTGGCGGAGGCTGCCCTCGTGGCGTCCAGGGGCCTCGATGTCCTCCGTGGCGGAAAGCCCTTCCAGAACCTGAATCCGGGCAGGCCCCCTCAGCTTTGACATCACCTTCGAGCCCCGCTCATGCAACGTTATGGCAATCCTGGGCTCGCCTGATAGGGCTCTGGTTATGCCGGCAGCGTCAAGCAGCCTGATAGCCGCGCCAACGTGCCCCTCCTTGACCTTTGCCTGGCAGCGCGTGGCGATCTCCTTGTATGTCAGCATCACCGGATTATCCTCAATCTTGAAGAGCTCTTCATAAACCTTCTTCACTAGATCAGTCCCCGGGTGATTCAGATCAATGAAGAACTCTTGGATGCGGCGGTCTGCGAAAGAGTGCAGCAGGACGCAATGCGAGGTCTCTCCGTCGCGCCCGGCGCGGCCAATCTCCTGATAATACTGCTCAACAGAGCCCGGGTAGCTGTAGTGCAAGACGAAACGGATGTCGGCCTTATCAATGCCCATCCCGAAGGCGCAGGTTGCCACAACAACACGGTCCTGGCCAGTCATGAACCTGTCCTGAACCTCGGTCCGCCTCTCGGTCTCAAGGCCGGCGTGATACACGGCAGTGCGCGGCTCAACGGCTCTCAAAACCTCGCCCAGTTTCTCTGCGCTGCCGCGCGTGGAGGTATAGACTATCGTTGACCCATTGTGTTCACGGACGAAATCAAGCACGAATTCGTCTTTCTTCCCCACCCTAGCGAACTCCCGGACGCTCAGGACAAGGTTCGGTCGGTCGAAACCGCGAACATGTACGTCAACCTCATCGGGCTCAAGCCCAAGCGACTGAATGATGTCGCGTTGCACACCGGGAGTCGCCGTTGCCGTAAGCGCTGTGACATGCGGCCATCTCATCTGTTTCCTGAACTGCTTGAGGCGCAGGTAGTCCGGCCGGAAATCGTGACCCCATTCCGAGATGCAATGCGCCTCATCGACAGCCATACGGCTTATGTTGACACTGCGCAACGTTTGAAGGAAACCTTTGTTACAGAACCTCTCCGGAGCGACATATAGGAGTTTGATTCTGCCACAAGCGCATTGCGCAAGCCTCGCTTGCTGTTCATCGTGGCTGAGGCTCGAGTTGACGAACGTGGCGGGTATCCCCCTCCGCTTCAGGTCATCGACCTGGTCCTTCATGAGCGAGATCAGGGGAGAAATGACGATCGTCAACCCGCTCTCCATCAGCGCTGGCAGCTGATACAAGAGCGATTTGCCGCTGCCGGTCGGCATCACGACCAACAGGTTCCGTCCAGACAGAATAGACCTGATGGACTCATCCTGACCCGGAAGAAAAGCAGTATAGCCAAAGCGTTCAGCAAGTACTTTCTTGGCGCGGTCGAGCTCTATCATCTCGGAATGGGATTATAGTACGTCCGCCGAAGACGTTCAACCTCAACGTGATCGCGAGCTGGACCAGGATATGGGTGTGTCCTGTTTATGATGGAAGCGTCTCTTTCTTGCCGACATAACCGAGCCCTATGAGTTCACAATTGAAGCTACGATGCGAACGGCAATGCCGCTCAGCGCTGGGCTCGGTATCTCTCTCTGCCCATTGAGTACACGTCGCCGCCGTAGATATCGTTGGCCACGATGACGGGCATCTCCTCGACCACCAGCCTTCGTACCGCCTCAGGGCCAAGCTCTGCTCCAAAGATCACGGTGGCGGACACGATATGGCTCGCAAGGTAGGCTCCCAAGCCGCCCGGAGCCGCAAAGTAAACTGCACCATGCATCATCATCGCTCGCCGGACTTCCTCCGACCGCTGGCCCTTCCCGATGCTAGCAGCCAAACCCTTTTCTAACAGAGCCGGCGTGAATAGGTCCATCCTTGCGCTCGTCGTAGGCCCAGCCGAACCGATAACTGCATCAGGCCGCGCCGGAGTCGGCCCAACGTAGTACATCACCGCACCCGATATCTGAAACGGTAGCTCCTCGCCGCGCTGGATCATCTCGTAAAGGAGCTTATGAGCGTGGTCCCTAGCGCCGATGAGCTCTCCGGATATGAGGCACTCGTCGCCGGCCCGAAGCTCCGCGACAACCCGCCGCGGCAGCGGAGTTACTATTCTCTTGGGCTCGCCCGGCATTCTACAGGATCACCTCCGCGCGCCTCGCCGCATGGCACTGAAGGTTGACCGCAACCGGAAGCGAGGCGATGTGGCATGGCGCCGCCTCGATGTGTACGGCAAGCGCCGTAGTCGTCCCCCCGAATCCGAGTGGGCCGATACCGAGGGAGTTTACGTCTTCGAGTATCTGGCGCTCGAGACCGTCATAGAAGGCATCCTTGTGTCGCGACCCAGTTTTTCTAAAGAGCGCAAGCTTGGCTAGCTTCGCACATTCCTCGAAGGATCCTCCAAGTCCAACGCCAACCGTAATGGGCGGGCAGGACTTAGCCCCAGCAGCGTCCACGCACTCAACGACTATCCTCCGAACGGCATCTGCTCCGTCAGACGGCGAGAGCATCACACAGGAGCTCATGTTCTCGCTTCCGCTGCCCTTGGGCATGAAACGGACCCACAGCTTATCGCCCTCAACCTGCCTTATATGGACACAGGGCGGTGTGTTATCGCCTGTGTTCTCTCGCCGGAGAGGGTCTCGCACGACCGACTTTCTCAGGTAGTTTTCGCTGTATCCTTTCCGCGTACCCACGGTCAAAGCCTGCTCCAACGTCATCCCCTCTATTCGCACCTCGCGGCCCATCTCGACGAAGAACACCGCGAGGCCGCAGTCCTGACATATCGGGAACTTACCCTTCCTGGCGATCGACGCGTTGCGCAATATGGACTGAAGAAGCCTCTTCCCCAGCGGTGAGCTTTCGCTCGCGACAGCTTGCTCAAGCGCAGCTACCACATCGTCAGGCAGCTCGTAATTGGCTCTCCGACAAAGGTCGGCAACGGCGTCGATGACCTTCTTGGCCTCGATCTCTCGCATTCCGGTCCCTTCAAGCCGCCTCAGTCCCAAATCTTCACCTGACTGCGGCAACTCAGCGCTTGGCCAGGAACTCGCTCAGAACGTCATCCAGCGTCGGCGAGCCGATCTCCTGGAGCTCGTAGCCAACGCGCACCGATGGCTTGTCGATCTCGATAAGGCCCGCGAGATTGATCGGCGTTCCAATCAGGACCACGTCACACGGAGTCTTGTTGATAGTGTCCTCGAGGTCTTTGATCTGCTTGTCCGAGTAGCCCATCGCCGGCAACAGCGTCCCGATCCCAGGATACTTCTCGAAAGTAGCACGGATTGTATCGACGCAGAACGGTCTGGGGTCAACGATCTCGCTTGCTCCATATCGCCTAGCGGCAATGACCGCGGCGCCGTACTTCATGCCCCCGTGCGTCAGCGTGGGACCGTCCTCGACACAAAGGACTCGCTTGCCCCTGATGGCGGCTGGGTCATCCACCGTAAGCGGCGAGGCGGCCATAATCACCGTGGCCTTCGGATTGATTGTCCTGGCGGTCTCAAGAACGCTTTCGATCTTCTCCGGCTCTGCCGTAACAACCTTATTAATCACGAGCACGCACGCCATCCTGAGGTTGGTCTCGCCCGGATGGTATTTTAGCTCGTGGCCGGCCCGATGCGGGTCTAGAACGACGATATGCAGGTCTGGGCTGAGGAATGGGATGTCATTATTACCTCCATCCCAGAGTATTATGTCCGCCTCCTTCTCCGCCGCCTCAGCTATCCTGGCGTAATCCACGCCAGCGAAGACCACGTTACCTCGTCTGATATGAGGCTCGTATTCCTCACGCTCCTCGATCGTGCACTTGTGTTTGACCAGGTCATCTAGGCTCCCAAAACGTTGAACCGCCTGCTTGGCGAGGTCTCCGTATGGCATAGGGTGCCGGATGACAGCGACCTTCTTGCCGTGTTTCCGAAGTATCTCGCTGACTCTTCGTGTGGTCTGGCTCTTGCCAGCGCCTGTACGGACGGCGCAGATCGAGACCACGGGTTTCCCGATCTTCAGCATCGCGCTTTTCGCGCCCAGAAACATGAAATCAGCACCCGCAGCCATGGACCGAGAGGCGCAGTGCATCACGTGCTCGTGCGTTATGTCGCTATACGAGAAGCAGACAACGTCGATGTTCTTCTCTTTGATCAGCGTCTCCAGCTCATCCTCGGCGTAAATTGGAATGCCCTGCGGATATAGCTTGCCGGCGAGCTCCGGCGGGTATTTTCTGCCCTCGATGTTGGGGATTTGCGTGGCCGTAAAACAGACCACATCATAGTCGTCGTTATCCCTGAAATGAACGTTGAAATCATGGAAGTCCCTTCCAGCAGCACCCATGATAAGCACTCGTTTTCTCATAGTCTTAAGCCCTCGTTTCACTCCACATCATTGTTACTGCTAAGACAATTCAAATATCGTGCCCTAATAGGCAATCATGTCAAGCATGACCAACCAGGAGTTCGCCGCGCGGCGAACGGGTCAAAAGGCCAAAGGGGGAAGCCATAGAGGGATTGGTCATAGGC
>Ga0307379_10004199_pt1 | contig 20636 bp, 18 predicted proteins | sample UN2MG_FD_202237 | JGI IMG/M metagenome (GOLD analysis project Ga0307379, IMG submission 202237) | Soil microbial communities from Risofladan, Vaasa, Finland - UN-2 | ecosystem: Environmental > Terrestrial > Soil > Coastal area > Acid sulfate soil | place: Finland: Risofladan, Vaasa | collected... | reverse complement strand
GGTCAGGTTCTTTCGCGGTTCGATAGTGCCCAGAGACAGGATGAACTTACGCGGTAGACCGTGGGCATGACGTACACGGGCGATGGCCTCTGCTGGCGCCGGGCGAAAGCGCGCATTGACACCCTCGTAGATCACGTGGATCTTGGCCTCGTCCAGATCGTAGAAGCGCATCGCATCTCGCTTGGTGTGCCCGGACACGGCAATGACGGCATCGGCAGCTTTGAGAAACCGGGGCATCACCAGGGTCAGGAACCAGCGGTTCAGAGGCTTGTGCGTCTCGGGGTAGAGGCGGAAGATCAGGTCGTGCAGGGTGAAGACAGTCCTGACCCGGTTCAATCGGGGCAGGAGATGGTCGGTGGCGTGGAAGAGGTCAATCCCTGGAAACATCCAGTCCTGTGGGATACGGAGGGATTGCCCGAAGAGCGCCGCGAATCGCCATGGCTTGGTGTCGAGGTTGGTGGTCAGGTGCGGGACGCGGTCCAGAGGGGGATCGATCTGCGCATCCCGCGGGCGGTGGTAGAAGGCCACATACTCGTTGTCCGTATCGGCGGCCAGCAAGGCTGCCATCAGTTCCTGTGCATAGCGCCCTAGCCCTGCGCGGCGATGGACGGCTGGGGAGGTGTCTATGCAGATCCTCATCGTATCCCCTCTTACGGGTGGCTCCGAGTTGGTCGTGTGATTCTGTCCTACCGTGGATTGATCAGCAGCCGCGTGCCCACAGCATCAGCTTTCTGTAGATGGCCGCAGTCTCCCGGACCATCTTCTCCACTGTGAAGGATTCCTGCACCCGCGCCAGCCCCTTTTGCCCCAGTGTCGTTGCCTTCGCTTCATTACTGAGGAGTTCCCGTATGGACTCGGACAGGGCGGTGGGGTCCTTCGGGGGCACGATGATACCCGTCTCGCCGTGTACGACCGCCTCTCCGATACCAGCCACGTCACTGGCCACCACCGGAAGGGCGCTGGCCATGGCTTCCAGAATGGTGAGCGGTAGGCCTTCGCCTTCCGTAGTTGACAGAACGAACACGTCGCTCACGGCCAGGATCCTGGCTACGTCCCGGCGGATCCCGGCCAACGTCACGTTGTGCCCCAGGTCCAACTCACTTATTTGTGCCTCGACGCGCGGTCGATAGGGACCGTCCCCCACGATCAACAGGTGGGCCTCGGGTCGCTCAGCGCGAACCGCGTCGAAGGCTCTAAGCAGCGTGTCAAAGTCCTTGGGGAAATACATCCGGGCCACGGTCGTGATCAACGGGCCGTCGGCGGGTACTCCCAGGATCGTTCTGCATTCGGCCCGATCTGGCGATACCTGCCTGAAGCGCGCGGTGTCTATACCGTTTCGTACCACGTATGCCCGGTCAGCAGGCCCGAGTCCCGCCGCCACGAGAGCCGCTCGCTCTGCCTCGCAGACGCCGATGAAGGCGTGGGTCAGCGGCGCCAGCAGTCGCTCTGCGAGCAACAAGATCGATCGCTTTGGCCAGGTGTAGTGAGGAGCGGCCAACCCGTGAATCGTATAGATGACCTTTGGTCGCCGGGCGCCCAGCAGTGCCACTGCCAGCCGGCCGTAGAGCGCTGCCCGGGCCCCGTGGCAGTGCAGGATGTCGTACTCTTCATGCTGTAGCAGGTGACGGAGGTCGAGCAGTGATCCCAGGCGTAGGCCCCCGGCTATGTCCAGGCGATGGTAGGCTACTTCATACTCAGCGAAATCCTCAGCCGTTACGCTGCCTCCGTCCTCAGGCATGGCCACACTGACTGCGAACTGGCCACGATCGAGGTGCCTGACCAGATCTCGCATGTGGACCGCCCCTCCACCGCGGGAGGAGCCGACGAGTTCCAGTACGGTGGTCATGGGATTGCCCCTGTTCCGCGCACCTGACGTCGCCGAATCCATTGGAGCAGAGCGAGTGTGCCCCTTCCTGGCGTGCGCAGGCTATAGCGAAGCGCTTGAGCGGCGTGACTCAGCCCAGCCGTGACTTGGCGCTGTTTGAATCGGGCCAGCGCGATGGCGCCGTGGTTGCGGGCATAGCCTTCGTAGAGGGCGGCCCGGTTCTGGCGAGCGAGGTGAGGGTGTGTCGCCTCCAGTTTCGCCAGCACCCGCAAGGCATCTCTGCGTAGAGCTGCCCCGTCGCGGCTGATGCTTCCTTCGTGGCGACGGATGGCGGCTACGTCTCCCGGGGCGCAGAAGAACGGGTATCGCGTGGCGATGCCCCGACATTGAATCTGGATGTACGGTGCATCTATGCCCATCAGACTACTTCTTCCACAACAGCAATGATCTCTATAGAGTGGCAGAGCAGATTCAGCAGAGGCACCTTTGACAGGCGCACATCTAGAGAATTCACCAGATAGGCGATGCCATTGTAGGCGCGACGTGGCGCGGCTGGGAGTCCGGTGAGGTTCTTGGGGAGAATATTGGCGCGTCTCTGGTGCACCAGACGAAAACCGGCCGCCTCGAGCTGTGTCTTGACACTTCGGGGCGTGTATCTGTGTGGATGATGCCATCGTCCTGATCGCCACCTGTTGAGTAACTCGGTGTAGGCGTAGCGCTGAGGCAGCTGATAGATGAAGAAGAATCCACCCGGTTTCAGCACCCGTTTGATCTCTTGCAGAGAGGCTCTCTCATCGGCTACATGCTCCAAGACCCCACATGACAGCACAGCGTCAAAGCTGGCGGAGGGGAAGGGCAGCAGAACCAGATCATCCCCCATGACAATCTGGTCTCCGTCTATTACCATGCTGTCGGCGGGAAAGCGTCTTATGTCAAAGCTCGTCACGGCCAGGTCTCGCCTTGCCAAGAGCCAACTCACTTGGCCGAGCCCGCATCCCCAGTCCAAGACACGACCACCCGGGCGCAGGAACCGTTTCACCTCATCGGCAAAGCGTACGTAGTTGAGCAAGCTCGCCCTGCTGCTCAGGTGCAGCTGACTTACCGGGTCGGCTGGGTCTTGTAGCAGGCGGTCTATCTCATTCTGTCTGTCGGGAGCCCGGGGGTGTGTGTGGTTGCCCATTGCTTGATCCGTACTGTTGCGCTGTCCAGTTCTGTGCCCTCTGACTACTCAATAGGCGCTCGAAGTACCGAAACCGATGTATAGACGACAAGGGTGTCATGCGCCGCTCCACGCCAATCGAACTTGGCTGTCAGAAGCCCTTCGCCCGCGAGACGAGCCCACCAGGTGGAGGATGGAGATCATGGGCGCGCTCCCGTGCCCCTGACGCGGCGCCGCCTGATCCACTCTGCGAAGGCCACGGTGCCCAGACCAGGCGTACGAAGGCTGTAACGGACGGCGTGGAGACTGTGCCTGGCGGCCGGCAGGAGCTTTCGTTCCCCCCACAGGGCGGCGGCGATGGCGCCATGGTTTCGGGCGTAGCCTTCGTTGAGCGCGGCCCGGTACTGACGCACGAGATGAGGGTGTGTCGCCTCCAGTTTCGCCAGTACCCGCAAGGCGCCTGTACGCAAAGCTGCGAGGTCGCGGCTGATGCTTCCTCCGTGCCGGCGGATGGCGGCCACATCTCCTGGCACATAGATGAGGGGGAACCGCGCCGCGATGCGAAGCCATAGGTCGTAGTCCTCCACGGCGAAGAACTCTGGTCGCTCATCGAACACCCCTACGGAATCCAGACAGCTGCGGCGGATGAGCACCACCGGCGACGTCAGGAAGTTGCCCCGCAGCAGGTCCGCAAGAGCATCGCCGCTCGGCGTTGGCATACCGTCCAGTACGCGCCCTGTTGGCGTCTCAGGATCGTCACGGAAGAAGTAGCCGTCGGAATAGGCCAGACCCGCATCCCCGTGTTCTGCCAGGGCAGAGACCTGTTTGGCCAGCCTGCCAGGCAAGAAGAGATCATCTGAGTCGAGGAAGGCGACGTATTCTCCCTTCGCCGCCAGCAGTGCCGCGTTACGTGTCGCGGCCGGCTGCCCACGGTGGGTGAGTGGGAGATAGGTGACGGCACGGCCAAACCGGGCGACGATCTCTGCTGTGTCGTCTGTTGAGCCGTCGTCGGCGACGATGATCTCCACCTTGGGGTAGGTCTGCGCCTGCACGCTGCGGATGCCATCAGCGATGTACGGGGCACGGTTGTAAGTGGGCATAACCACGCTCACCAGGGGCATGTCGGTGTCTTGCGAGGCGCTGGCTGGAGCAGCGGACTCCGGAGCGTGGCTTGTCTCGGGGGACCGATGAGCCTGCATGTTCACCTTTCTGGAAGGGCATTCTTGCCGAATAGCCAACGCTTGGTCACGCGAAGGGCGACGTGCGGAGCAGCGGTGGGAGATAGCCCCAAGGAACGCCCGAAGAGCCGGGCCGCATGTCCGGGGTGGCGGGGCAGGTTGTCGACCGCGACCACCAGGAGACGCTCTGCCAGGTACTGGTCGTGTGCTGCTCGATCCACTGGCCCCACCAGGTGCCAGTACCGCTGAGAGACAGCGCTCAGCTCCAGCATGTACTGGTCCCAAGCGGTGCACGTCTTGGAGGCAGTGTGGAGCCGGAACTCAGCTATCGGTTCATCGATGTAGGCCACTCGGCAATGCTGCAGAAGACGACAGATCAGGTCGTGATCCATTGCGTAGTCCAGACTGCCATCGAGCCCGCCAGCGAGTTCGTACGCTGAGCGTGGAAAAAACAGCCCGGGCTGATGCCAGCTGTATTGCTGTTCCCAGAACTTGACCATGTTCTCAAAGGTAATGCCGTGCTGGGATACGAGGTTCTCTTCCCCAGAACGATGGTCGAAGTTGACCACAGGGCCTGCGATGCAGGTGTCGGGGTGTTTGGCGTAGGCGCGGCCCACGGCCGAGAGAGCACCTGGCAGATAGGCATCGTCTGAATTGAGCCATCCCAGGAGCTCGCCTTTGGCCCGGGCAAAACCTTTCTGCAGAGCGTGATACTGCCCCTCGTCTGGCTCGCTGACCCAGTGAGCCAATCTAGCCTCGTACTTGCGGATGATGTCCGCGCTCCCGTCCGTTGACCCGCCGTCTATGACGATGTACTCCAGGTTCTCATAGCCCTGGTTCAGGACAGAGAGGATGGTCTCCTCGAGGAAAGAGGCCTGATTGTACGATGGCGTAACGATGGAGATCCGCGGTAGGTCCTCAGTCATCAGCGTTCGTCTGCTCTTGCCTGACGGTGCGATACCATTCGATGGTCTTTTCCAGGCCCTCCTCGAAACTGGTCCCCGCACGGAAGCCGAACTCGCGTTGTGCCCGACTGACGTCGAGACACCTGCGAGGCTGGCCGCCTGGCTTGCTGGTGTCCCAGGCGATGCGCCCCTCAAAGCCAGTAAATTCTACGATGAGATTGGCCAGATCCTTGATGGAGATCTCGAACCCGGCGCCGATGTTCACCGGTTCAGGCTTGTTGTATTTCTCGGCGGCTAGCACGATGCCTTCGGCGCAGTCCTCCACGTACAGAAACTCGCGCGTCGGCGTGCCGTCGCCCCAAACGGTTATCTCTTCTTCTCCCGCATCAATCGCATCGAAGCATTTCTTGATCAGGGCGGGGATGACGTGAGAGCTGGCGGGATCGAAATTGTCTCTTGGCCCGTAGAGGTTCACCGGCAGGAGATAGATGGCGTCGAAGTCATACTGTTGCCGATACGCCTGCGCCTGCACCAGCAGCATCTTCTTGGCCAGGCCGTACGGAGCGTTGGTCTCCTCGGGGTAGCCGTCCCAGAGGCTGTCCTCCCTGAAGGGCACCGGCGTGAACTTGGGATAGGCGCAGATGGTGCCCACGGCCACGAATTTCTCCACACCATGCAGATAGGCGTAGTGCATGGTCTGAACGCCCATCATCAGGTTGTCGTAGAAGAACTGGCCGGGGTTCTCCCGGTTGGCTCCGATGCCGCCTACTATGCCGGCGATGTGGATCACGGTGTCCGGGTGACAATCCTCATACATGCGCAAGACGTCGGCTTCCAGCCTGAGGTCATAGTCACGACTGCGAGGAGCGAAAACCTCGCTGCACCAATCGGCTTCTCGGAGCCGGTCCACGACGTGAGAGCCAAGGAATCCGCCGCCGCCGGTGACGAGAACGCGCCTATTCATACGTTACCCCCCTCGTGGTAGTATACGGAAGACAGGCCCGGGCAGCACAAACCGAGACTGCCCCCAGACCCCACTACATCGCAGCCCATGGCTGGTTGTGCCATTGGCACAGGATCGGTGGGGTGGCGTCAGCTATGTCTTCTGCACCGCCCGCAGCCGACAGGGGGGCGGATCCGCGTCCCGCGCCCTTGTGGAATCGTTCGGGCAGCCGTGTCAGCGCAACCTTGGATGCCTCACGGAGTCGAGGTGCTATCCCCATGCCCAGGTTCGTACTCACACAATATAGCCAGTGCTGATTACCCAGCCGGTATGCCTCCCCTCGTTGGAGATGATCTTGGCTGTGTGACGGACACCTAGAGATACCATGAGCCAACGGGGCCGAAGCAGATGCTCGGCAGCACGAGCATACCGGCGCACGCGACTCTCGAACTTGCCATAGGGATGTCCACCGTGGCGTCTGAGGATCTGCTCAGCTTCAGCCAAGTAGCGGGTCCTATGCTGCGCAATCTTCTGATCTCCATGCATACGGTAGCCCCCAAGGGGAGAGCTCAGGCCGTAGAGTTCGGCGTGCCGCCAGAAACGAGCCCACAGATCGAAGTCGCCCGCAAAGCGCAGCGACGCGTCGAGGTGGCTTCCGGCGCGTTCCCAGAGTGACCTTCGCCAGAAGGTGGACTCTTGCTGGATGAAGCTTCTTGAATACCATCCTGCCCCAGGTAGGTTGGCTCCGCGGAAGAAAGATCGGCTATTGAAGCCACCTTGGTAGATGCAGTACACGGCTCGGCCCTCTTCATCCCAGAAGAGCGGGTATAGGCTTGTGAGCCATTCGAGCTGAGGGAGGTTGAGGAAGACATCTGAGACCACCGATAGGGCCCACGGAGCGTACTTGTCGTCGCTATTGAGCCAGGCCATGATCTCCCCATTTGCTCGCTGGAACCCCTTGTTGATCGCATCATACTGCCCGTCGTCCGGCTCACTGACCCAGTACGCCAAGCGATGCTCATACTTACGGATAATGTCTACACTATCGTCGTTCGAACCCCCATCAATGATGATGTATTCAAGGTTGGGATAACCCTGGTCGAGCACGGACCGTATGGTCTCTTCCAAGAACTGGGCCTGGTTGTACGATGGAGTCACAATAGAGATGCGTGGTAGTTTGCCACTCATGATCAGCGTTCTGCCTTCGGGACCTCTCTCTTTCGCAGTCTAAAGGTACTGTTCAGTTCCTCGCGCTGCCCGGGGGTTGCATAGTGATGATGCTCGCGCAAGAACCCCTTCTGCTTCACAAAGGATATGTCGACCTGAGATAGTGCATTGTCCAGAGGTCGGTACTGTAGGTCACAAATGTCGTAGGCCACGAATTCCCTCGATTCCATGAATGTCACAACGTCATGGAATTGTGGTCCGCCCGTGAAGAACCCGAAGAAGCAGACTTCGAGGAGAACGTACTCTGCATTCTGCAGAAGTCTCTCTCCGCCCGAAAGGACATCCAATTCTGCACCCTGCACATCGATCTTGAGCAGGAAAGGAGGGATTGCACCCCAATCGTCAACGAGGGAGTCCAGAGCTATGACCGGCACCATCCTGGGCACACCGTTGACGTTGGAGCTCTCATCTTCGAGATACACCGAGGATCCTACGAGGTCGGGATGAACGTTAATGACGAGTTCTCCCGGCGCGGCGCTGGCCGCGGCCAGGACGTATTGGGCCTTGGGGACCGAACTACTCACTACGTCCAAGAAGGGTCTGTATTCCTCCAGGGGCTCCACAAGTATGTAGTTGGCATCCGGGAACACTCTGTGACACTCCAGAGTGAATTCCCCGTAGGCTGCACCCACATCTATTACTGTGGCAGGTGAGAGGCCCACATTCTTGGCGTGGTGCAGCAGGCCGGAAAGGGAGCCTCGCCGGTGGTAGCCTTGTGCTGACGGAATACGTCTTCTCCGCACTTCAAGACCGGCCCAAGTCAAAGGTTTTCTGAGAATGCGCTTCAGTGACTCCGGAGCCACAGGTGTTCCTCTACTGTTCACAGTGTCAAGCGTAGAGGTCCGAGCGAACTCGTCTCCACGTCGGGCCTCGTGGGGGGGGAGGCAGCCTTCGTACACCCCAAGTAGTCCACCAAAGCCGACTTTGCGGTGACGCCGACGCATCCCTTCACCATCGACGTTTACCTTTGATGCCGGATTCTCTGGCTGGGCAACGCTTGTCTCGACCGCAGGCTCCACGCGCGGCACCGCCCCAGCGACCGAAGCACGCTCGGTGTGTGCCCCGGCCGCGTGTCAGTGAATGACCCTTGGGCGACGGTGCTGGGTAGAGCGCCACTGCTGAGGATCGCTACACTTCCCATTCCAAGTATCGGTGCAGCTTCCCCCGCAGCCTGTTGGGCTGGCGCCAGCACCACCACAGGAAGCGTAGCAGGTGCTTCCGCGGCCGGACATAGGGGCTCCCATACTTAGCCAACAAGGCCTCTCCTTCTTGCCTGGCAACATCCAGGATCGTGGAGCTCTTGGCCTGATCGTGGATTCGGAAATCGGCCAGTGGTGATCCGGGAATCCTTCGGCCGCGCCCAATACCAGCGAGACGTATGAACAGGTCTCGGTCCATACAAAACCGCAGCGAACTTTCTATACCGCCCACCTGGGTGTAGGCCGAGTGGCGCCAGAAGCACCCTTGCTGGGGCCAGCAGTGAGCACCCAGGTTCGAGGTAATGAACCGGGAAGGGCGAAGCGCCCAGATGCGCTGTAGAAAACGTCCTTCGTGGTCGATGTAGTTGACGTCTCCGTTGCCGAAGACTACTCCTCGGCGACTGGTGAAGAACGAGGCCACGCGTCGCAGTGCTGCGGGCCGGTAGCGGTCATCGGAGTTCAGCCAGGCCAGTATCTCACCGGTTGCCCTGCCAAAACCTTCTACGAGAGCGGCTGCCTGCCCTCCATCCGGTCCAATGTGCAGGTGGCTCAACCACGATTCATACCTGTGGATGATTTCCACGCTGCCATCTGTGCTGCCCCCATCCATGATGATGTACTCGAGATCAGGATAACCCTGCAAGAGCACCGAGCGAATCGTCTCCTCTATAAACTCACTCTGGTTATAGGATGGTGTAACGATTGTGATGCGCGGCCACGGTGAGCCATCGGGCATCATATCCGGAGCCAGGGGGCTCTGCTCGCTCCACGGCCATCCAGTCTTGCCGGGCAAGGGCGGCGGCAATTCACTCAGAGTTGGGCATCGCATGAAAGCCTCCCTACAAGTCAGGGGGCTGGGGCTTTGGCGCCGCGATCCGCCAGCTGTCTGCAATCTCCCGGTACCACGTGAGGTACCGGTCCGCTTGGCCCTGTAGGCTGAAGCGGTGCCCGGCGTCAGCCGCGGCGTTAGCGCCCAGTTGCCGGCGGAGCAACTCATTGTTGAGCAGGCACTCGATGCCGCGAGCCATGGAGTCCGCATCGCCCGCTGGCACGAGGAGACCGGTCGCCTCATCGGCATTGTACCTGTTCAGGTCGGAATCGGCTAATCCGGCATCGCTCATACGATAGCCCTTCACTTGCTCGGGAATTCCCCCCACAGCCGTGGCCACCACCGGCGTACCACACGCGAGAGCTTCAGTGATTGTCAGCCCCCAGGTCTCAGCCCTGGCTGCATGCAAATAGACATCGGCGGCGCGATAGTAGGCAGCCACGGTGGCGGGATCATTCTGGAAGGGAACGAAGCGAACATCTACCTGTCCGATTTGTGTAGGGGACGTATCGTCGCCCAAGCCGATGAAGAACAGCTTCTGACCCCGTAGACGTGTAGCAGCCATGGCAACGGCGGTGCGCATCATATGGTAGTCTTTCCAAATGTTGTGTCGCACGCCATGAGCTGCGAACAGGAGCACGGCGCCTTCCTGCGGGATTGCCAGCTCCGCCCTCGCTGCCCGCCTGTCGGCAGGACGGAATACCGAGAGGTCCACACTGTTGGGGATGAGGCGTGCTTCCACCACTCCGGGGGCAAGTATCGACTGTGTCACTTTCTCCATCAGCCAGGTGGAAGCGGTAGCCACGTATAGCCGACTCTTGGCGTATATGTCTCGTTTTCTTTCCCAGTTGTACGCTGTCGCGTCTCGCCGGACGGCTGGATAGATGGTCAGGTCAGGACAGTGACCGCAGCCCGTCTTCCATCGCTCGCAGTCGAAGGGAAGGGCACAGTGCCCACTCAGCAGCCATGCGTCGTGAAGCGTTAGAATTACTGGGACGCGCGCGCTGAGCCAGGGCAGTGTCCTCAAATCGAAGTACCCGCCATGCAGGTTGTGGCAGTGCACTATGTCTGGCGGTTGGCCCGGTAGCTCTAGCAGACGCCGCGTTCCCGGGAAGGCGAAGTCTTCGAGTCCGCGACTTGCTGGTACCAGTCGTCGGGGGTCGGCCGCCGCTCGGGCAAGACGGCTCAGCCACCATGCGCCGCGTACTCGCCCGGCAAGAGGGCGCAGGTGTGTATACACAGACCACCAAGAACGGGCCCACCGTGAGCTCCCGTCGTGACTCGGGATGACGATGACGTTTGGATCATCAGTGCGCTTGATGCCCACGGCGAGCCACGTGTCATAGCCGCGGGCCCTGTACGTCCGAAACAGATTCCAGGCGACCTTTTCGGCACCGCCAGCGATATCCGCCGTGCTCACCTGTAGGATACGCAGCATACGCTCACCCACTTCACCACCATTCCCGAGCAGAGGCCTGATGTTCGCCATCCAGCTGGTTCATCGACGAGAGTCGACGGCTCGCGACGACAAACGCCACACAATGGCGAAGACCTGACAGGATTATTCACCAAAGCCCTCAACTCCCAACGATAGGACTGGCGGGCCTGTGCACCCACCGCAGCAACTTGCCTACCAGCAGACGCACCATGCTCCAAGCACCACGGCTGCGCCGATTGACGGGCTCTAGGACTCTGAGTCCAAGGCACCCCAGCTTGTAGCTTGGCGACGCGAGTAGCCGTTCAATGTCATCTACCTCGCGCGTCTCGACCTCCAGGCGACCCCGTCGCATGTCTCGACGCATGGCCTCGATCTGCGGTGGGTGCTCGCCTACGAACCGCTCCAGCCAGCTGGGATGATCGTACACGTTATGTACTCTGAACGGATTCCCCAATCTCAGGTAATTGCTCTGGGCCCAAGCATAATACTGGTTTCGGCTCACCCACGAGGCCCGGTCGTAGTATCGGCACTTGTCAAGGACTTGCTTGGGGAAAACCAGGCCGTAGTGGTATAGGACAATGCCACGCTGGGCCAACTCATGGCCGGATACATATCTCAGACCACGCAGGTCTCTCCCCAGCGAATCGTGCACGGTCGGGGGCCTGTGGGTTGCATAGCGGTACCCTGGTCCCCATTTGAACAAGCGATGGAAAGTATCCCCGCCCTGGCGTAGATACCATCCGTCAGTGACGTAGTCGAACCCACCCCAGAGGGCTATCTGTTTGAAAGACACGGCAGATATCTCGGGGTCGTCGCGGAGCATGTCTAGAATGACGCTCATGTCCTCCGGCTGGTAGAATTCATCGATGTCCACCTGCCAGAGATAGTCGCCGGTCGCGCGTTCGGCATATGCCTGAGACTGGTCGTCCTTCTCGCCCCAGTAGCCCTCGCTGGCGACGATCTGGACCTTGCCTTGCGAGTCTTCCTCGGACTTGAAGCGCTCCAATACGCCCAGCGTCCCATCCGTCGAGTGTCCATCCGGTGTTGCCGCTGCGGCGGCCGCGGAGACGGCTCCCTCCACCACTATGATCTCATGCGCAAACGGATACAGGGCTCGGAGGCAATACCGCGTGAAGGGTTCGCCGTTGAGTACGATGACGCCGAAAGTCACTCGCGGAATGTTATCCATTCCGCGTCGCCTCGAAAGGCGTCGATCCTCGCATCGGCGACTTGCCAGCGGCGAGAATCGCTGCACCGACAATAATAGTGTGCACGAGTGAAGTTCCGTCTAGCGGAAGAAGCGGGATCATATCCATCTTGACGACGTATACCAGAGGAGTAACAGCTCTCGTTTGACGTGACAAACGGCGCCGGAGGGGTATGAGGCCCTGGCTGCGGGGCAGGGGTGGAGTGCGTTGCGCGTACCGTGCCATGGCGTCCTCACCCACTGCCTTGGTGCCGCTGTTCGTGGCGGTGTTGGTGCCACCAACACACTCGGTGATGGAGTAGCAGGTCCTGGTGCGGTGACTCTCGATGATGTCCAGCGTACCATAAGTCGAGCCGCTGCCAACAACGCTGTGAGTATTGTGGGCACTAGTGCGCTCCCTGGTGCTCATCATCGCTGTCTCCGTGTCTGGGGCCACGTCGAGCGAGGTAGTGAGCAGGAGCCCGATGTCCTCCAGTATCTGACCACCACTCCCGCCCGGTCGCTCGGGACATCGCCTATCCCCACGAGATGCTCTGCCAGGCCGTCTTGGTGGACGAAGAGTCCACCGTGTCAGCCACGTCCTATGGTCTGGTGCATCTGGTCTCAAGGGTTCGAACCAGTTCATCGCATACAAAGGCCACGTCTTCGTCAGAAAGAGTGGCTGAGGATGGCAGGTTGATCCCCCGAGCCGCCAGCTGCTCGGCAACGGGGAAACTGCGCCCCTCTGCCAACTCCCGGTACATAGGAAGCGTGTGCATAGGATGAAAGAACGGTCTGGTTTCCACTCCAGCGTCGGCCAGCCTTGCCACAATCATGTCCTTAGGAACCGGACTGTGCTCGTCCAACACCACGCTGGTCATCCAATAGGCGTGTCGTGCCCAGGACTTCTCAGGCTGAAGCCTGATGTCTGGCGAGCTCTTCAGGTGCAGTGCGTACTGAGCGGCGATCTCTCGCCGCCTTCCGATGTGCCAGTCCGCCTTCTCTAGCTGGGCAAGACCAATCGCGGCCGCTATGTTGGTCAGCCGGTAGTTGTAGCCGATCACCGGGAACCAGTAGCGGCGATGGGGATCCACACCTTGCCCCTTCAACTGGTGAACCTTGGCTGCGAGCGCTGCGTCGTTAGTGACAACCATGCCCCCTTCGCCGGTAGTGAGAATCTTGTTGCCGTAGAAGCTGAAAGTCGCAGCATCCCCTAGAGAGCCAACGCGGCGGCCCTTGTATTCAGCGCCGTGAGCCTCGGCAGCGTCTTCAATCACAAACAAACCATGCTTCTGGGCCAGACCCAGTACGGGGTCCATGTCCACCGGGTGTCCGTAGAGGTGAACGACGATGATCCCCTTAGTGCGTGCTGTGATCAGATCGGCGAGCAACGATGGATCCAGATTCCAGATTTCCGGATCGGAGTCCACGAAAACAGGCCGGGCACCGCAGTAGGTGACCGCATTGGCTGTGGCCACAAAGGTTAGAGTTGGAACGATCACCTCGTCGCCTGGCATGACACCCAGCGCGAGCAAGGCCAGGTGAAGGGCGGCCGTCCCGTTGCAGCAGGACACTGCGTGTAGAACGTCGCAGAACTCGGCATAGGCCGCTTCAAAACGCTCTACGTACTGGCCCGCGGACGAGATCCATGTGGACTCCATGCAGTCCGAGACATAAGCGGCCTCATTACCGATCAAGGCTGGTGCAGCGACAGGTATGTGGCGTTTCATTGTGCTCCTTCCTCGTCACGTCTCGCGTCGCGCATCCAGTCCCAGCTCAGCAGCCAGCGATCCTCATCCGTCAAAGGGCGACGAGCGGCCCGCCGGTAGACGGCCCGATACGCTTTGGCTGTGCGCTCCCAACTGAAATCCCGCAAGCGCCGGGCCCCTTTGCGGGCGAGTTCAGCTCGCAAGTCCTCATCTGTTGCCATGCGGCGGACTGCGTCCGCAATCGCTTCCACGGACAAAGGATCAAACAGCAGTGCTCCATCCCCAGCCTGCTCCGGAAGCGACGTGACTGCGGAACAGGCTACAGGGACACCTTCCTGCCAGGCTTCGAAGACGGGTCCACTGGCCGCTTCAAAGAGAGTGGGGACGACAACAAATCGAGACAGGCGATAGATGGCACGGAGGTCTTCTGGCGGCACCATACCCAGGAACTCAACCTGATCATCTAGGTCCGTGGTGCGCAGATGCTCCTCGATCCGAGGCCAGTGGCTCTGGTGCCGGAAGCCGGTGCAAACCAGCCGCACAACCAAGCCCTCCCGATCGCGCAGAGAGGCCAATGCCTCCAGAAGTCGCAAGTGGTTCTTGTGCGCCCAGGTCATGGCTGGATAGAAGGCGAATGGTTGCTGCAATCCATACTTGGTTCTCACATCCGCCAGCATGCTTGGCGATGGCGCTGGATAGGCTTGGGTGGGAGCTGCCCAGGGGATGACCTGCACCTTGTCAGAATCCACTCCATAATGGCGCACCACATCGTCCTTGACCCAGTGGGAGCCGGTGACCACGGTATGGGCCAGGTGGCAGCCGGCAGGATAGATGGTCTCTCGCCAGGCGATGACGGAGGGTGTGAAGAATTGAGGGAAGTGTAGATGCTGCAGGTCATGTGGGTTGTAGATCGTGGGCAAAGCGCAAAGCACGAAATGCTGATATGGGAAGTGAACGACTTCACATCCCAGGCTCTCATAGAAGCCATCAGAAACCGGAACTTCAGGCCAGCGGCGAGGAGGAGGTGATGGCAGCGCCTCACGTCCGACAGCACGCACGAGGGGGCGCAGGGGCCCAAACAGGCGCCTGACGTACTTGAGCCAGCTGGGCTTCGGCTTGGTTTGTTCCACTGTCGGCGCGGGACAAACAATGCGCTGATTGGGTCCCAGATGGGGTATCAACCACTCCGAGCCCTGCTGAGCGCCAACGATCAGGTACTCTTCCGACCCGTCGTCTAGCTTACCCAAAGCTGCCACCAGCCCGGTCAGCACTTGGGCTATGCCTCCGTAACCGCTGTCGGGACTGAGTTGACCATTGAGTGCAATCCGGAGTCGTCCGTCCAACTGAGTACTACCCCTCTTTGACTCTGGCAGGCACACCCACCGCGGTGACATCGGCCGGGATATCCCTGGTCACGACAGCACCTGCGCCGATTGTCGCACGAGGCCCGATCTCGCGTCGTTCGATGGTCACCGCGCCGGTTCCCAGGTACGCACCCCTGCGAAGGATTGAGTAGCCGGACAAATGGCATCCCGGCGAGATCGTCACGTAGTCCTCTATCGCCGTATCATGGCCAATGGTGCAGTCAAGATTGAGGATCACGTGCTCGCCAATAGAAACATTGACGGTCAGGATGTTGCCCGCGCACACGATGGACCCTGCCCCGATCTTGACACTATCCTGATCCATTAACACGCTTGGATGGATGAGCGTGGCGAATCTGCATCCAAGATCCTTGGCTTCCGCCACCGCGCGTTCTCTTATCCGTGGGTCTCCGATGGCCGCTACGGCGTAGATGTGGCGCGAGTACTCAGCAACATCCGCGCTACGCAGGACAGGAATCCCGTAAATGCTCTCACCTGATCGGTCGGACGAGCGCTCGAGGAATCCAACGACCTCCCACGAATCTGCTGCATCCGCACAGTTGATCTCAGTCACAAGCCATGCGACCTCTCGCGCAAACCCGCCAGCGCCCAATATGACAAGCTTCTTGTGCATCGTTCTGTCCCCCGTGCGTTGCGAGTCCTTGCACACTGCCTTGGAGGTCAGAACCCCGCGCGTAGGACGGAGGGAGGTTTCTTGAGACACCAAAGGGTCCCCGTGTCGGGATCTTGTGACGAAGCAGTATGCACTAGGACCGCGCCCTGGGAAAGCGGCGAGCATGATATTGTGTGCTGAGCTTGACCATGACGAACCTTGTCGCAGGGGTATCAGTCGACATACCCGAGGGCTCTAAGGCGATCCTCAACCACGGCGTTCGGCTTGAGATCGGGTGAATCGAACACCATGTTCCGCCGAAGTCGCTGGTTCCCATGCCAGATGGTACGTGTCTGTCGGGCCAACCGCACGTGCGACAGAGAATGCCGAAGATGACGGCTCATGTCTGTCGTTTCCCCGGGATCATGCACCAAGTCGAACAGCCGACCACGGGTCACATCCCTGACAACGTCACGGAGGGGTCGCCCGCGGGGCCCAAAGGTGTCGACATACGGTGGTCTCATGTAGCACCATCTCTCCGTACGCAGAGATAGTTGACCGTCACCCTCGGACCAAGCTGTGGCGCGGCGAGAGTCGCCACCGTTCAGCAAGCGTATTCCCTGAGGCCGCGCCTCGTACGCGTCTTCAAACTTCAAGAAGGTCTGTAGCGTCGGGAAGATATCTGTCAGTTGACATATCTCTCCACGCCTGGCTCCCGCCAGCATGGAATGAGGCAGCTTAATCAATAGCGGCACATGTGTTTGAACTCTGTAGGGGCGTCCGGAATGCGTCACGATCCCGTGTTCCCCAAAAGCCTCTCCGTGATCCCCAAGCGCTATGATCATAGCCTCATCGTAGAGGTCAAGCCTATTCAACGTTCGTAGTAGTTCTCCAAATGTACGATCATTGTGCCAAACCATTCGGTCATATAGCTCACTCAGTTCGGACAGCTCACTGGGGTCCTGCATCTGCATGATGTCCTGTTGATGGTAGATGGGATCAGGACTCCCGGACACAAGATCGTCTCTGTCGAAATAGGGGTGGTGTGTGTCCATGGACCAGATGACCGAGAGACAAGGCGCGTCGGAAGAGCGCTCGACAAAGGCTGTGAATGCCCTGTGCAGGTCATCGGATGTCACGAGTACGAGATCAGAAACATCCACGTAGCGCTCCAAAGCTCTCTTGTGGTTCGCCTGCAGTACGACCGGCAGGCGGTAGCGAGGCAAGTCGGGATCAGAGAACTGATCGACCAGCAGATCAAACCCTCGCTCGAAACCAAAGGCCTGCGATATCAGCACATTCGCCGAGAAGCAGGCAGTCGCATAGCCGAGGTTCTTGAACACTTCGGGCAACCACGGCATGTTGACCGGTAGAGGGTCGCGTATCGAATGAACCCCAAGGGATGACGGATACATTCCGCTGAGCATAGATGCGCCGGAGGGATAGGTCCAAGTCGCTTGGGCGTAGGCCCGCTCAAAGACCACGGCATCTCCAGCGAACCGGTCGATGTTCGGAGTGGTGCCCTTCCGGTACCCGAGGCACCCCAGTCGATCGCCTCGCAAGGAGTCCATGACGTACAGAATCACGTTGGGACGCAATGCAGCCATTGTCTAGTTCTCACATACGACAAGCATCCTGGGTTTCGGGAATGATTCATGCACTTCGACATGCGAGAAGTGCTTGCCCAGGGATCGAATGAAACAGTCCAGAGTGTACCAATCGTGCTCCGGGCGTACCCATTTCCCGACATACTTGTCGTCTCTTGGCACGAACTCTATGATGGCGCGCCGGCCAGAGAACAGGTGAACAATCCTGGCTATCGTTTGAAAGCGTAGACCTTGCTTGAAGACCAGATGGTGAACGAGTGCAAGGACTAGGCTTGTGTCGCATCTCAATCTCTCAGTGGCCCCTGCTTTGCTGATCCCCAACCCGAACGGTGCCGTCGGCCAGCAGAAATCCATCACCAGCGGCAGGATCTGGAGCTTGGCCTCCTTGCTCCGCTCGTAGAGATGGGAGATCGAAGCATCATCGGCATCAAAGGCTACTATTTGGCTGCCCATCGAAGCCGCAAGTTCGGCGAACCATCCTTTGTTGCATGCCACATCCAAGACCGTGCCAGGAGCAAAGCGAGCCAGTATGCTGTTCACCGCTTGTGCCTTCGGGCTGAACTCGTCCTCCTCGTCGACGGGTGGCATTCCACCCTGCCCGTAGTCCGTCCAGGCGGTACGAGGCGGGACCAGCGACAATCCCTCAACGTAGTCTATGAGTCTCTCTAGCAGATCCACCGTTGAGAGATGGGCGCTCTTTCTCCGAAGCACATGGTAGGCGGGCGGCACCCATCGCCAGGGCCGCTTCGAGAGGAGCCTCTTGACCCCTCCCTCCCTTCGTTGCTCGAGAAAAACCAACCTGCCCATGTCATGGTAGCCTCGAGAAAGGAGCCAAAGCGGCACAAGCCAGTGGGCATGAAACGCATCGAGTGGGAATCTTCGTGGTGGTGCCTCCAGCGGCACTATAGATCCAAAATCAACCCAGATGGGCTTGGGACCATCGGAAATGTCAAAAATGACGTTACCTGGCTGTATATCCTTAGTTATCAGGCCTCGCTTTGCCAACTCAAGATTCAGCCGCAAGACCATGAGAGCCGCGTCCTTGATCATTGAGGAGCACCACTCCTTCCAAACCGACACAAAACGAACTTTCTTGTGCTCCAGGCACATGGGGTAGCCCTCGAGTGTGACCGCCGATACGGTCGTATAGACTAACCCTGCTGAGAAGAGGTCGGCAGCATAGTCAGAGTTGAGAATCCGGCGGTACAGGTCTACGAAGTGTCGGTTGATGGCTCGAAACACGCCGTTATCCCAGTAGAAGACGGTGCCTGCCGAGTCGACCACGGATCCTGGCTCGAAGTCGACCATGTCTTCGCGGAGCAGCATGTGAGTACTTACTCACTCCCGTCAGGCGCGCATTGGTACACATCGTCAGAAGCTGCCCAACGATGATTCAGTAGACACGCCCTGTTATGGGGTTTTAGGACTCCGGTGCCATAGAAATCGCCGGCGACGACTGCTATCTCGATGGCACGCGTGATATGGTCCGCAGTTTCTCCCTCAACCACAATGGCAAGATTGGCGCGGTAGGTCCCGGGCGGCAATGGAAGCTTGTCTATGATACATTTGACGTGACCTTCCATGGGCAAAGCGCTAGGAAGCCCACCGCTTTCTGAGCTATCCAGGAAGAGAAGCCGGCGCGACAGAAGGTCGTAGACCCCAACGAGGAACGAAGGACTCCGCACTGGTCGCTTCGCTGTGTAGGCAATCTCGAGCGCAAGGCGCTGCCCACTCTGGAGCACGCTCAGCTCACGGCCATCCAAGTCCACCCATCGGATGCCCGCTATTCTTATGATCCCGGACCCTCGGCGATCCTTCATTTCTGTGAAATCCCCGGTGCGTGCTTGGTCCAGCAGCGTGCCGTATCGTGCAACCACTTCCTGGACCGAGCCTTCGGCGTGTCTTGCCCCGCTCTCGAGAAGAACCGCTCGCTTACAGAGCGCAGTAATCGCAGCCATGTTATGACTCACAAACAACACCGTCCGACCTGCTTGGGCCACATTGCCCATCTTTCCCAGGCACTTCTTCTGAAAGCCCGCATCCCCCACCGCCAGTACCTCATCCACGAGCAGTATCTCCGGCTCCAGGTGGGCGGCTACGGCGAAGGCGAGACGTACGTACATGCCACTCGAGTAGCGCTTTACTGGCGTGTCCAGGAACTTCTCAATCTCGGAGAAGGCGACTATCTCGTCGAACTTCCTATCGATCTCGGTTCGTTTCATGCCCAGGATGGCGCCATTAAGATAGATGTTCTCGCGCCCGGTAAGTTCGGGGTGGAAGCCGGTGCCAACCTCCAATAGCGAACTGACGCGGCCGTCGATCTTGACGTACCCTTCGGTGGGCTCGGTGATGCGGGAGACGATTTTTAGCAGCGTACTCTTGCCTGCCCCATTGCGACCGATGATGCCCACGACCTCTCCGCGGGCTACGTCGAAGGACACATGCCTCAAAGCCCAGAGGGTCTCCGCGGGAGGCGCGGGTTGACCAAGGCGGCGCAGTCGACGGGCCGGAGCTGCAGCGATGCCCATCAGGGTCTCGCGCACTGTCTTGTATTGAGCTCGCGGTCCTCCGATGCGGTACCGCTTGCCCAGGTTCTCAACGCGGACGGCAATGTCAGTCATCGTTCACACAAGGTCGGCGAAGGATCTCTCCATGCGGCGGAAGTAGTATAGCCCTCCGATGAGCAGCAATACTACGGCTATGATGGAAACAGCCAGCATAGGTCCTGGCGGCTCCTTGCCCAGCAAGGCCCAGCGGAACCCCTCCACCACACCGGCCATGGGATTCAGCCCGTACCAGGTACGCCACTGCTCCGGAACCAGACTACTGGGGTAGGCAATGGGCGTAGCAAAGAGCCAGACCTGAGTCAGAAAGGGAACCGTATAGCGCACGTCTCGATACTGCACATTGAGCGCCGATAGCCATAGGCCTACAGCTAGAGCAGCTGCAATAGCCAGCACCAAAAAGAGGGGTAGAGTCAAGGCGGCTGCCGTAGGAGCGAAGCCGTAGTAGAGCATCATGCCCAACAGGACCACGAAGGCGATGCCGAAGTCCACCAACCCTGCCATCACGGCGGAGATGGGTATGGCCAGACGTGGAAAGTAGACTTTGGTGATCAGATGGGAGCTACCCACGAGGCTGTTGCTGGCGCGATCCAGGGCCCCCGCAAAATAGCTCCAGGGTAGCAGAGCACAATAGGCGAAGATGGGGTAGGGGATACCGTCTGAGGGCATCTTGGCCAAGCGTCCGAAGAATACGCTGAACACGATCATGGTGAAAAAGGGTTGGAGAATCGCCCATGCTGCACCGAAGATGGTCTGTTTGTAGCGAACCTTGATGTCGCGCCAGGTGAGGAAGTACAGCAGCTCGCGGTAGCGCCACAAGTCGCGCAAATCGAGCGACACCCAACCCCGTGACGGACGGATCACGATAGTGGATGTTTCTTCAATGGCGG
>Ga0307379_10004195_pt1 | contig 20645 bp, 18 predicted proteins | sample UN2MG_FD_202237 | JGI IMG/M metagenome (GOLD analysis project Ga0307379, IMG submission 202237) | Soil microbial communities from Risofladan, Vaasa, Finland - UN-2 | ecosystem: Environmental > Terrestrial > Soil > Coastal area > Acid sulfate soil | place: Finland: Risofladan, Vaasa | collected... | reverse complement strand
AAAACATGAGAAAAACTCTTTTTTGAGGTGGTCAGTTTGCTCCGGCGAAGGTGGTCAATTTGGACCGGCGCGGGGTGGTCAGTTTAGTCCGGCGTCAGGTGGTCAATTTGACCGTTTTTTGCAGTTTATACCTATTTTGGAAGAAATTGACAATATTCACCAATCTTGCCCGATATGAATATTAAACGCCTGAAGTTATTTTTCTTTTATATTGTTTATCTGCCGTCTGTTTTTACTTTACCTGTCACGGCATATACAATGGAACCTCCGGTTATTCACCCCTGGGAAATGCATGAAATCATTTTGACTGCACAAAACAAATATAAGAATTGCTACAAGGATGTTACATGCTGGGTCGATTTGAAAGGTCCGGAATTTTCAAAACGTGTGTATGGTTTTTGGGATGGTGATAACACTTTTATTGTGCGTGTTGTGGCTACGAAACCCGGAAAATGGCAATGGATAAGCGGTTCAAACCAGCCTGAAGATCAAGGACTTAACAATCATCAGGGCGTGTTTACAGCCGTTGAGTGGACAGAAAAAGAAAAAACTCAAAATCCAAACCGTCGTGGTTTCATTCGCCCGACACCAAACGGTCATGCTCTGCAATACGCCGATAGCACTCCTTTCTTTATGCTTGGCGATACATGGTTAGCCGGTGCTACATGGCGATTACCCTTCAGAAATGCTTCGCCTGCAGATAATTATGAACCCGGACCAGGTATCGGATTTGAAGATGCAGTGATTTATCGTAAAAGCCAGGGATTCAATTCAGTAAGTATGATAGCCTGCTATCCGAACTGGGAAGCAGATGAAAATGCCAGTACTTATGCCGATTCCGGCGGCATATACCTGAGAAATGCATGGGAGAAATTTGACTACCTGGTGAAGGATGGTGAAATGACCTCAAAAAATATGCGGGATGAATATGGTAACAGGCCCTTTATTATGTCAGAGGAACATAAAGGTGTAGCTGATTTTGATAACATTAATCCCGGGTATTTCCAGAGTCTTGATAAAAAGATGCAATTCCTTTCAGACCAGGGATTTATTCCTCTGCTTGAAACTGTACGCAGAGATAACTGCCCTGCATGGAAAGCTTATTTCGATTTCAATGAATCTTATGCACGGTATGTTCAGTACCTGATTTCAAGATATGGAGCAAATAACATCATTTTCAGCGGAATTCATCTTGACTGGATACCAGAGGAATATAGTCTCACAGCCCATGAATTTAATGAAGCCCTCTCCTATCATCTGAAAAAATATGGCCCTCTCCCATTTGGACAACCCCATACCACATTGATCAATAACTCAACTTTCACGCAATTCGGCCATAATGGTGACTGCCCATGGCTGACCATGCATAGCGTAGGTAATAATCCACGTGATCACCGCGTTTCAATAGCCCTGGAAACTCTTTTTAACCTTGAACCGGCTTATCCTGCCATCAATTTTGAGCCTTACTATACAGGATGGAACCACCAGATCAATATGCCTAATGGTGAACGGCCTCCTGCAAATTCTGTCCGGGACAACTATTTCTCACGTGCACAAATGTATGGTTCGGTTCTTTCCGGCGGATTATCGGGCCATGTACACGGGACAGCGGCATACGACATAACGACAACAGGGGAACCTGCAGGCCTGCGTCCTCATTTCTGGGATGCATTGAAATACGAATCCGGCCATTATATGAGGTATCTTGGTGATTTTATTTTATCCGAAGGGGCCCGGTACCAGGAATTACAGCCTGCATTTTATGATATTCATCCTCAGAAGGCTCCCGGAAGTCCGGAAAATGGGCTGGACGGGTGGTCATATATGATGAGAACTCCCGATAAAAGCTTTGCCCTGCTTTATTTCGAAATTCAGTCGGTTTTGCCTGAAATAACGGGATTCGAACCAAATACATCCTATTTATTACGATGGTTTAGTCCTGCTAAAGGTGAATGGATTGAAACTGTTGTCATTCAATCAGATAAAGCAGGGAAAGTAGTTACACCTTTTTTCCCTGACAGGCAAAATCCGGCCGTTGTTGACTGGGCTTTATTAATTTTTAAAAGAGAGTAGAGTTAATAGCACTTTCCCTGGCAGGAAATAATTTGGATTTTTCAGCCTCAGGCTTCTTTTCATGAATGTTTTATTTATAAACCAACTGGAAAAACTGATATGAAAACACTTTTATTACTATCGTTTCTTGTTCTTTCCGCAGCCGGCTATTCGCAGGAAAAAACACCGGATGTAAATTCAATCACCTCACAATTTGAAAGAGTTGAGATCATCAGAATGCGGACCGGTACAGATTTATTGGAAGGATTGAAGAATGTAACTGCAGAAAAGAACATTAAGAATGCTGTCATTCTGTCTGGCATTGGTTCTGTTACCGAATATCATTACCACGTGGTAAGTGATAAAAACCTACCTCCTGCGCAGGAAGATCCCAGTGCATCAGTTGCAATGGATTTAGTGGCTGTCCAGGGATTTATCTTTAATGGCAGAATTCATGCACATATTTCATTATCAGATGAAAACAGTGTTGTCGGAGGACATCTGGAACCCGGAACAAAAGCTCTTACTTTCTTTATATTAGCAATCGGCGTACTGCCTGATGATATTGAAATTGAAAACTTTGATAATTATAAATGGTGAGACAATACGAACTCATGTAAGCGACGAAACATAATACCGGACATTGACCAGTTTTCTGTATACTATAATTTCCGCACCTCTTCTTTTATGCGTTGTATATGTCCGCGTCCAAGTCCTTTAACCTCACATCCCAGTTCGAAATAGCGCCTTATCTTTTCATCAGTCAATATTCCGAAACAATCGATTATTGCTGCAGGTTGTCCTATTGTCCTCACCATTTCATCAGGATCCAGATGGAGATATGCCTTATGCGGTACAGCCATTATAACCGCTTCTGCATGATTAAGCGCTTTGTTCAGATTAGGCTCCACAAGGATCTCTTTTAGTTTTTCCTGGTTACGGAAGAACCTGGCTTTACTCTGTCCCGGTCCGGGGAATGTATCCTGCTGTTCAAATTCCCACCAGTGTTCCACATAGGGATCATGTACACGGATCTCTGCTCCCATTTCAGCAAGTTTCCTTATCACGATCTCCGAACCGCTGTACCGCGTGTCACCTACATCTTCACGATAAGCTGCGCCAAGAACAAGAATTTCAGCACCCGCAATAGGCTTTCCCATATTCCTCAGTGCATCGCGTGTCAGCTGCCCTACATGCAGTCCCCGTGTGTCATTAATATCAATTGCCATGGGCGTTATTTTGAAGATATCATCCTCAAAACCAAGGATATGCTTGTAAGCCCAAAGTCCGAGGCCGCCATCTTTGGGAAGGCAATAACCTCCTATTCCAGGACCCGGGAAAATGATATTACTGTGTGTCGGCCGTACTTTTATTGCTTTTATCACTTTGATAAGATCCACTCCGTTGCGTTCTGCAAACAAGCTCCATTCGTCCAGGAAAGCCAGGATGGTGGCCCTGTAACTGTTCTCAACTATCTTGGCTGTCTCCGATTCTATGGGCCTGTCCATTACTGTCAGAGGATACTTTTCGGTATTGAGAACTTCATTCAGGAATTTTACGACCCTCTCTTTTGCATTTTCGTTTATCCCGCTGCAAACTCTCCAGAAATCACGGATGCTTGCAACATAATTGCGGCCCGGCATGACTCTTTCATAGCTATGAGCCAGCAGCGGATCTGATTCGATGCCTCTTTTCCTGAATACCTTTTTCATTATCGGATAAGCCACCTGTTCGGTTGTTCCCGGTGCCACAGTGGTTTCGATCAGAACGAGTGCATCAGGTGGAATATGCTCGGCAATTACATAGAGGGATGATTCCAGCGCGGCCATATCGGTCTCTCCAGATCTGACATTCCCCAGATCTTCTTTGAGATAATCGCACTGCACGTCAACCACAACTACGTCAGCCAGTTTAAGAACATCATAAGTATAAGTAGCCATTAGGGTTTTCTTCTCCTTTACACACCTTTCAATCATCGGATCTACTTCAGGATCCTCAGCTTTCACCGGAGAAACACCGCGATTGAGCAAAGGGATTTTCCAGAAACTCCGTGCACTCGGCCGCTGCATTCCTATGACAAACTTGGAAGGTTGTCCTTTTTTGTCAACAGTATCTGCAACAATGGCAGCCATCACTGCTCCGACAAATCCGACACCCATCACCACTACAATTTCACGGTTTTTTGCCCGTTCCTGTTCAACACGTTTCTTAAGGTTTTCAAATTCAGCCTTGTAATCTTCAGGTTCCGGTAACGGGAACTTCTCTCCTGTCGGACTTATTGAAAAATTTTTACTCATACATATCAGTTTTAAGAAGCAAATTAATTCGCGAAGATAGAAGTTTATACCGGAAATCAAAACGGCTAGAGCTGCAATAAGGATTTACAGCACGAAAATCTTGTATATTTATCCGTCATATGAAAACATCTGAAAAAATGATTTCTCAGCAACAAATACTTTTTACTCCTTTTAAGACTAGGTCTCGTCACTCTGCGCAACAGGACGATACGGGCTGCGGCTTTCGAAGGCATGTGCCCTGGAAATATGCGCTGGTGACCGGCGCCTCCTCAGGCATTGGCTGGCATATCTCGGAAGAACTGGCAAAAAAAGGATATGACATAATTGCCGTAAGCAACCAGCCTGACCGGCTGGATGATCTGAAGAAAAAACTGGAACGCGATTACCAGATCAGCATCAGCACTTTCAATACTGATCTTGGACAGGAGAATTCTGCGCAGCAGGTTTTTGATTTCTGCGAAATGAATAACCTGGTTGTTGAAGTTTTGGTAAACAACGCAGGCACTCTTTATTTTGGAGAAGCACTGAAAATTGAGACTTCCGGAATGAAATCTATTCTTCATCTGCATATGACCACACCAGCCATGCTTTGCAGGTTATTCGGCGTCAGAATGATGGAACGCAGGAAAGGTTTCATTCTCAACACCTCTTCCATTTCATCGGCTATGCCCTACCCTACCATATCAGTTTACGGACCGACAAAGGCGTTTATTCGTCATTTCACACGGGCGCTCAGAACCGAAGTAAAAAAGTATAATATTAAAGTCACCTGCCTGATTCCGGGGGCAACTGCTACCGGACTATATGATCCCGGAAAATACGATACACCTTTGAAAAGGGCGCTGGGAATTATGAAAAAGCCTGAGGAAGTGGCAAAAGCGGGAATAAAGGCGCTTTTCAATAACTGTGCAGAATGTGTCCCTGGATTCCTTAATAAGCTGATTGTCTTTCTGTTCCCTTTGATACCTCATTTTGTCATCAGCGCAATTTATAAGAGAACAAAAATTTTCAATTAGCAATATATTCCTGCAGAATTTTCTATCTGTAACCCAGAGCAGCATATCCTACCCAGTGACAGTTAGTTGCAACAGCTGTTCGTCCCATCCTGATATCATCTGCCTGAACATGTTGAGAAGTAATGCTTGTTGAATACCCCGTAAGTTCACCTGTAAGCGGCTGTGAATCATTAATATAATACGATGTGTATAAGGCTACGGGCACACAGTATCGCCCGCACCAGGTCCATTTATATTCTTTATAATTATCTGGTTTTAAAGTATATGAGCTGAATAGCCTGAAGTTTTCCGGCGTTATATTCCCAGCCAGACAGCTGCCTGTTATTTCAGCTTCATGTTCAAGTGCTTTTCGGTTACCTGCAGAATCACATCCAAAAAACGCATAATCGGATCCTCCCCAGTCTTCATTTCCATAATGGACCGCATCGGTAGTTACAATGATTGCATAATCTTTACCCCACTCCCACCTGTGCCTGTCAGCAACAGATCTGATAGCTGCAGCCAGTGCTTTCCCGCATTCGTTCATCCTGTCCGGATCCATTGCCGGAACAAGAATTGGTATAATAGATATATCTCTGTTGAAATACTGAAGAAATGGAATCATTGATTCAACAGAATGCTCTACCTGATGCATGGTATCACTCACAATTGCATATTTACCCCTTAACATGGTTAATAATTCTTCCCTTGCAGGGGAACCCGGTACATCTTTCCAGGGCCCTTTCCAGTGAGTATAAGTATCAAACACAAGCGAGTCTTCAATTCCCAATTGTGCAGCCTTATGTGCAACTCCTAAAAGTATCAGATTAGGAGCTTTAATATTATGAAGTACTTCAGGATAAAGAGTCCCGACATAGGTGTAATCGTCATGCGGACAAATTGCCAGTTTCCATGGCAATCCGGTTGTCCGTTTCCAGCCCTTTCTGTCAAGTCGCGACATCAGGGAGTCCATCTGCCATGGATACTGTGCAAAACCGACAGTATCAACAAGTTTCCTGACATTGGTTGCTGAAGGTTCCCCGGTTTTTCGCTCCTTGCATCTGATAATAACTGATAATAACAATACCAGGATGAAAAAAATATTCTTCATCTTCAAATTTCAGATAAAACATGATAAAGATATATATTCCTATTTCTTCCAGCGTTCAAGCTGAGAAATATGTGATGTATAGAACCACCTTTTGAGTGGTCCGTAATTCATCTCTTTCAGTTTAGTTTTAACAAAAGCAACCATTTCAGATGGCCTTGTGAAACTATCCTTAAAAGTTCCTTCCTGGTAGCAATAGCTACAGTACTTCTGCGATTTTGAGCCATCGGTATTTGTTCCTCCGTTCCCGGGATCTTCTTCCATTGGCATTCCGCAACTCTGGCAGAAATTGTCGAATTTTCCCATAATAAATGTTTTTGATTAGAAATTAATCATAATATTTGACAAAAATATAATCAATAAAATAAGAAAAGTCAAGTATTTTTGGAAAAAAATCATAATAAATATCCAGTTGAAAAGCTCAGATAACATTAACTTGTAAAACTCATTAAAACTTTCTCTGATGGAACAGATAAATAAATCAACCCTTGAATTCATGTCTGATCTTAAGAAGCGTAACGACAGGGACTGGTTTCAGAAGAATCGTAATAGGTATCTTGAAGCCAAATCAGACTATGAAACATTTATTCAGGCCGTAATTAACGGGATTTCGACCTTTGATCCAATTTTGAAGGGGCTTGAGGTAACAAGCTGTACTTACAGAATAAACCGTGATATAAGGTTCTCCAATGATAAAACTTTATATAAAACCCATATGGGAGCATTTATTGTGAGGGGCGGAAAACAGAATGGTGACAGGTATGCAGGATACTATGTTCATGTTGAGCCCGGTAATAACAGTATGATAGCCGGCGGCGCTTATATGCCGCCATCTCTGTGGTTAAAACTGATAAGGGAAAAGATTGATGAACAGGCAGACAAATTCCTGAAAATCATTGAAAATAAAGAGTTTGTGAAGTTTTTCGGACAGCTGGAAGGAGAAAAACTCAAGACAGCACCTAAAGGGTTTCCGAAAGATCATCCTCATATTGAGTTATTAAAGCTTAAAAGCTTCCTGGTGGTAAGAATGATTTCTGATAAGGAAGTTATCAGCAAAGATTGTTTTGACCTGATAATAAGGGCATCAGAAGTGATGAAACCTCTGAATGACTTTCTCAATGACTATTAGACACCTGAAAATGTTCAGGTTTTCTTTTAAACTTTTATTCCTTTTAGTTGACTGAAAAAGAGTTTTGGTCTGTGAGTATATTTTTCATAACGGTAATTATGGATTAAAATTTTTTTATCATAAAAAATTCATATATTTCGTCCTCAAACATAAACAGATAAACATGAAAAAGATTCTTTTCACACTCCTGTTTGCTTCTGTGGCAATGACCTGTACATTTGGGCAGACTATAAAACTTGAAGTAGGCATGAAAGCTCCCGAGTGGACATTTCCCGATGCCAGCAAGGAGAAATTTACCATGAATTCCTGGCCCGGCAAAGTTCTGCAGATCAATTATGTTGATCCGGATGTTTCTGATCTGAATGATCCATTTAACGACTATATCGATAAAGCCGCTGATATAGACAAAAGGATAAATAAGGACTTCTTCAAGGGTTTCGGTATTGTGGACTGCAAGTCAACATGGAAGCCCAACGGACTGATCAGGCTGATTGCCGGCAAAAAAGCCAAGAAGTATGATACGACCATTCTGTTTGACTACGATGGAGTACTTCAGAGGGACTGGGGTATGCCGGAAGACAACTATACAGTGGTCATTGTTGACAAGAACAGAGTTGTAAGGGCAAAATATGAAGGTGAGGTCCCTGCCTCTGAACATGAAAAAATCGTTCAGCTGATCATAGGACTGACACAGGAATAGCAGGTACAGATAGCATTAATATAAGGCTCTGGGCATTTTTGCACAGAGCCTTTTTTGTAAAAGCACGTGATTACATTACAATATAAGGTTATTCAATTGACTTCACTTGCATCTGAAATATCCTTTCCAAGCCTGGCTTTTATTCTTTCCAGGTCGTTTTTCATTGTGGCAACAGCCTGTATCAGCTGTTTTTCAGGCAGTACAGGTTCAGGAAGTTCACTGCTGATATAATTCACGAATTTCCATATCTCCTTTACTTCGTTGATATGCACCTCATACGGCTCATATATCGGATTAAGCGAATAAAGAACAAGCTTCCCGTCGCTTATAAGGTTATTCTCAACAACCTTAAAGACTATTCCATCATTAATTGTGAAAACCACGTAAGCCTTCCCGCTTATTATTTCACGCCAGTCCTGGACAAACTCGCCGGTAACCCATGAACCCTCGGGTATAGGGAGCATTGAGTCTCCCTTCAGTTGAAAAGTCCTGTATTTCTTCTTTTCAGAAAGAAAAGGAAGCCTGAACCGGGGCAGTTCCTCAATATATTCCGGATCGGCATAGCCTGTTGTGTAGCCGGCTTTTGCCTTTTCCGGCACCATCTCTATGTTTTCCACATTATCAGAACCGACAGTTGTCGTCAGCACCCTGAGGTTGCTTCCCTTAAGGTAGGCGTCATACCCCCTTTCCAGTTCACCGAGCTGACTTTCCGACAGATTTGGTATATCGATCTTCAGCAGTGTATCAATTGACAGGTTGAAGTATCGTGAGAAAGATACCAGGATCTCAATACCCGGCTGTGCCACACCGTTCTCGTACCCGCTGAGGGTGGAACGTTTAAGGTTGAGGGCGGCAGCAACAACATCCTGTGTTCTGCCCCTTCTTTTTCTTAAAAATTTTATGTTGGAAGTGAAGTACATAATAAAAATTGATTATATTGTAATCATAGTTTTGATTAATTTTTAATCAAAACTAAAACATAATTATGATATAACCAAAAAAAAGTAAAAAAAAATTCTCTGTGACTTTAATCGACATGTACTCACCCCCTTTCTTCGCTTCGCTCATCCGACCCTGCGAGCTGGCCCCTTCGCTAAAACAGCTCCCGCTAAGGCGGGACAGGCTCACCGGGCTGTTTCTTAACGCTCGGTCCGCTCTCTGCTGAAGCAAAGAGGGGGAACTAACTCATATAGAACGAATTAAGCCCCCTTCCTTGCTTCAGCAGGGAAGGGGGTTGGGGGATGGGTACATGAAAGACATAGAGGGCCACAGAGGATTGATTATCAGTAAAATGTTCATTGCAGGCGACATAGAGCGTTCCATTCTGCATCTTGACCTCGACACCTTTTTCGTATCGGTAGAGAGGCTGAAGAACAGCAGGCTCATCGGCAAACCGGTGATAATAGGCGGCATGTCGGACCGCGGCGTGGTGTCGAGCTGCAGCTATGAGGCAAGGAAGTACGGAGTTAATTCCGCCATGCCCATGAAGATGGCCAGGAATATGTGTGCCGATGCCATAATAATACGCGGCGACATGGAATTGTACAGCAAATATTCACACATGGTAACTGATATAATTGCTGAAAGAGCACCGCTTTATGAGAAGTCTTCGATTGACGAGCATTATATCGACATCACCGGTATGGACCGCTTTTACGGATGTCATAAATGGTCGCATGAGCTGCGCCAGTATATAATAAAGGAGACCGGGCTGCCCGTTTCAGCAGGACTTTCCGTGAACAAGACCGTTTCAAAGATCGCAACCGGCGAGGCAAAGCCAAACGGCGAGATAGAAGTACGGAAAGAGACAGTCCTCCCCTTTCTTGATCCGCTCTCAATAATCAAAATACCGATGATAGGCCAGAAAACCTATCATGTGCTCCGTTCAATGGGCATAGCAACCATATATACCTTGAGGAACATTCCTGCAGAGATGCTTGAAAAGCTTATGGGCAAAAACGGTATCGAGGTATGGAAAAGGGCTAACGGGATTGATTCCACACCGGTGATCAGTTATTCGGAACAGAAATCCATAAGTACAGAGCATACTTTTGAAAAAGACACTACCGATATGGCAAGGCTTAACCAGCTGCTGGTGAGTATGGTGGAAAGAATCGCCTACGATATGAGGAAACAGGAGAAGCTTACCTCCTGCGTTACTGTGAAAATAAGATACTCCAACTTTGATACGCATACCCTGCAGAAAAGGATTCCCTATACGGCTTTCGATCACGTGCTTGCAGATATCGCCAAGGAGTTGTTCACCCGGCTCTACCAGCGGCGCATGCTTATAAGGCTTATCGGGGTCAGGTTCAGCCACTTGGTACAGGGCGTCCAGCAACTCGATATGTTCGACGACACTCCCGAAAAGATAAACCTTTATATGGCCATGGACAGGCTCAGAAGGCGTTTTGGACGCGATGCGGTAAGGAGAGCAGCCGGGGTGATGACCAGCAGCGAAAGAGAGGAAAAAGCCCTCAAACAGCTTGAAAGTGCGCTGAAAGAACAGGAAACGATGGAGGAAAGGCTGAGGGGATATTATATGTATGGAAGATAGAAGTTTGAAGTGAGCTAGAGTTTGGAGTGAACTAAAGTTAATAACAACTCTAGTCACTCCAAACTCTAGGCACTCTAGTCACTAAACATGTATTTAAATTGTCATTCATATTACAGTCTGCGCTACGGAACAATGTCCGTTGAACAGCTTGTGAAGCAGGCGGCCGAAACAGGAGCTGAAACGGCTGCACTGACGGATATCAACAACTCGACAGCAATGCCTGAATTTGCCGGAGAATGCATAAAAAACAACATCAGACCCGTTGCCGGCATTGAATTCAGAAATGACAATGAACTGCAATACACCGGGATAGCACGCAATAACCGGGGATTAAGAGAGCTGAATGAATTCCTGTCTAAGCTTAATTTCGAAAAAACGCCGGTCCCTTTCCCCGCTCCCCGCTTCTCCGAAGCTTATGTCATCTATTCATTTGCGAAACCTCCCGGACATAAGCTGTATGACAATGAACGTATCGGCATAAGAACAGAAGAAGTTAACAGGCTTCTGCCGCTTTCCTCCAGGGAGAGAGATCAGATGGTGATAATGCAGCCTGTAACATTCGCCGGAAGAGACGATATCTTCATACACAGGAGCCTGAGGGCAGTCGATAACAACATACTCCTGAGTCATTTAAAACCGTGGCAATGTGCCGGGGAAAATGAATTTTTCAGTACACAGGATGACCTCAGGAGTACATTCTCAGAATATCCGGGAATAATCAAAAATACAGGAAAGCTGATGGATGATTGCAGCCTCAGCTTTGACCTGGAGAGCCAGAAAAACAAAAAGATCTTTTCTGCAAGCAGGTATGACGACAAGCTCCTGCTTGAAAAGCTTGCATGGGACGGTATGATATACAGGTATGGAAAACATAATAATGAAGCAAAAAAGAGAATTGAGCATGAACTGGAGATAATCGATAATCTTGGCTTTTCTGCATATTTCCTTATAACCTGGGATATTATCCGGTACTCAATGGCAAGGGGTTTCTACCATGTCGGCCGGGGTAGCGGAGCCAATTCCATCGTCGCTTACTGCCTGAAAATCACCAATGTTGACCCTATTGACCTGAACCTTTACTTTGAGAGGTTTATCAATCCAAGGCGAAGCAGTCCTCCCGACTTCGACATTGATTATTCATGGAAAGAACGGGATGAGGTCATAGATTACATATTTAAAAGGTACGGGTACAGGCATACTGCCCTCCTTGGCACGATAAGCACCTTCAGGGGAAAATCGATAGTAAGGGAACTTGGGAAAGTTCATGGATTGCCCAAGGAAGAGATTGATGCAATAATTGACAACCCCTCTTCCGAAGCTAACAGGAACGGGATAACCGATATTATTTTTTCTACCGGCCACAGGATAGCCGATTTCCCCAACATGAGAAGCATTCATGCCGGGGGCATCCTTATTTCGGAGGAACCTGTATCATGCTATACCGCCCTTGACATGCCCCCTAAAGGATTTCCCACAACCCAGTGGGATATGTACACTGCCGAAGAGATCGGGTTTGAAAAGCTCGATATACTGAGCCAGCGCGGCATCGGACATATACGCGAAAGCGCTGATATCATAATGCGGAACAGGGCAACAGATGTTGATATCCATGCAATCCAGAAATTCAAGAAAGACGTGAAGATCAAGGAGTTCCTTAAGAACGGCGAAACAAAGGGGTGCTTCTATGTTGAAAGTCCTTCGATGCGCGGACTCCTTCAAAAGCTGAAGTGCGATGATTATACAACACTCGTCGCTGCAAGTTCAATAATCAGGCCCGGTGTTGCCCGATCCGGAATGATGAGGGAATACATATATCGCTTCCATAATCCTCAAAATTTCAAATACTTACATCCGGTAATGAAAGAACAGCTTGAGGAGACTTTCGGGGTTATGGTCTACCAGGAGGATGTGCTTAAAGTATGCCATCATTTTGCCGGGCTCGACCTTGCCGATGCTGACACCCTCCGCCGGGCAATGAGCGGTAAATACCGTTCAAAGCAGGAGATGAAGCGGATCATTGACAAGTTCTTTTCGAACTGCCGCGAAAAAGGCTACAGTGATGAGCTGACAAAAGAGGTTTGGAGACAGATTGAATCTTTTGCTGGTTATTCATTCTCAAAGGCACATTCGGCTTCATATGCGGTTGAGAGCTTCCAGAGCCTCTACCTGAAGGCTCATTTTCCGCTCGAGTTTATGGTAGCTGTAATCAATAATTTCGGCGGATTTTACAGAACATGGGTCTATGTTCATGAAGCAAGGAGATACGGTGCCAGTATTCAGCTGCCATGCGTGAATAAGAGCAACTACAAGACGACCATATATGGTACCGACATATATCTCGGCTTTATCCATATAATGAGCCTTGAGGATAAGCTCGCCAGATTGATTGAGGAAAACAGGCAGGCTGAAGGTCCGTTCAACGATTTGAGCGATTTTGTAACACGGATCAGTCCCGGGCTCGAACAGGTGATACTTCTGATAAGGGCCGGGGCATTCAGGTTCACAGGGAAGAAAAAGTCGGTACTCCTCTGGAAGGCCCATATGATGATGAATAAAACCAGGCCGGAAGCTATGAGGCCTCTCTTCACCTCCCCTGTTAAGGAATTCTCCCTCCCCGATCTTGAGCACGACAGGCTTGATGATGCCTATGACGAAATTGAGCTGTTAAGCTTTCCTGTTTCAATGACATGGTTCGACATGCTCGAAACATCATTCAGGGGTGAAACACAGGCAAGGGATCTTATTAATCATGTCGGAGAAAAAGTCAGGATGGTCGGGCACCTGGTGACAATAAAATATATTAAGACAATTAAAAAGGAATGGATGAATTTCGGGTGCTTCATTGATGCTGAAGGCAGTTTCTTTGATACCACGCACTTCCCAAAATCACTTAAGGACTACCCGTTTAAAGGCTCCGGAACCTATCTTATCCTTGGTAAGGTCGTGGAAGAGTTCGGATACGCTTCGGTTGAGGTTGAAAAGCTGGCAAAGCTTCCGGTAAAACCGGATAAAAGGTATTAGGAGGGAACCGGGTGCCGGGTGCTGGAATTAGCTGTTTATTCTGTTTACTTTCAGTACGCCCTTGATTGACTGGATTTTCCTGATTATGCCATACAGAACATCATTATTTGGCACCAGCAGATTCAGGACACCCTCGAACATACCTTCTTCCATGTTGTAATTGAAATTCCTGATAGTCACGTTATATACGGAGATAATCTCAGCGATTTTGTTGACGATTCCAATGTCTTCAACTCCGGTTATCTTTATTGAAGCAATAAATGATGTAATGCTCTTTGTCTTGGACCACCTTACTGTGACAACCCTGTAAGGATATCTTGCCATCATATTATGTGCATTGGGGCAGCCGGTTCTGTGGATCTTGATCCCTTCTGAAATAGTAACAAATCCAAAAACAGAATCACCGAAAACAGGATTACAGCACTTTGAAAGCTTATAGTCAAGTCCCTCTATGCGGTCTTCAATTATTAGAAAATCAGTGTATTGAGTATCTACCAGGTCTTTTATTTCCTTTTCGGCAGTTATGGGTATCCGGGGAACAGCATGAGGTGGTTGTTCCTTTTGAAGGACCTCTTTTATTTCCAGGATTTCAATCTTCCCGGTTTCTATAAGGAAATAAAGATCCTGTGCAGTTTTGAGATTATAATGAACAATCAGTTTTTGTATTACAGTGTCACCATAGGGTATTTTCCAGTTTTTAAGGCGGCGCATCAGCATTTCCTTTCCCTCGGCTGCAGCCCTGGCTTTTTCTTCATTCAGGGCCAGTTTGATCTTTGACCTCGCCTTGCTTGTCACAACAAAAGAGAGCCAGTCCTGTTTGGGCTTCTGGTTTTTACTACGGATGATATCGACATGGTCTCCATTCTGAAGAACATGTTTTAAAGTCACGTTTTTACCGTTTACTTTCCCTCCCACGCACGAAGCACCTACGGCAGTATGTATTTCAAAGGCGAAATCAAGTACTGTTGCTCCTGCCGGAAGTTGTTTCAGATCACCCTTCGGAGTAAATACAAATATTTCATCAGTGTATAAACCCGATCTGACCTGGTCGAGAAATGTACTTTCCTCCTTTTCAGATGATTCCAGTATCTCCCGCATTTTGGACAGCCAGGTATCCAGACCGCCTTCACCTTTAAATCCCTTGTACTTGAAATGTGCGGCAAGACCTTTTTCAGCAATTTCATCCATCCTGGCGGAGCGTATCTGAACTTCAACCCATTTGCCACGCGGACCCACCACAGTGGTATGAAGAGATTCATAACCGTTTGATTTAGGGACAGAAATCCAGTCGCGCAGCCTGCTGGGATTGGGCTGGTACAGATCAGTTACAATTGAATAGGCTCGCCAGCATTCTGATTTTTCATTGTCACTCCCGGTGTCCAGGATGATTCTGACTGCAAACAAATCGTATACTTCCTCGAATTCCACACCCTGCTTTTTCATTTTCAGCATTATGGAATGTATTGATTTTGTACGGCTTTTAATTGAAAACTTAAAGCCATGCTTTTCAAGCTTTTCCTTAACAGGCTGGGAGAATTCACGGATGAGCCTGTTCCTTGAGGCAGTGGTTTGCTTCAGCCGGTTTTCGACAAACTTGTACTGATCTGGTTCCAGATATTTGACGGCCAGATCTTCCATTTCGAGCTTGATATTGTAAAAACCGAGCCTGTGAGCAAGAGGCGCATAAAGGAAATATGTTTCAGAAGCAAGAGGTATTTTCTCCTTTTCAGGGGCTGTCTGAAGGTTACGCATATATTCAAGGCGCTCAACCAGCTTGATAAGGATCACCCGTACATCATCTGCCAGGCTCAGCAGAAGCTTGCGGAAGTTCTCTGCCTGGTATGATGATTGCATTGAATCAATACTGCTTATCCTGGAGAATCCGTTCAGTATTTCCACTGCTTTCCTCCCGAATTCCTTTTCAAGATCTTTTGGACTGATATTCAGTGCATTATACGAATCATGCAAAAGTGCTGTCACTATTGAAGTGAGCCCGAGGTCCATCTCCCCTGCAATTATTCGTGCCACAGAAAGAGCATGAAGGATCTGTGCTTCCCCTGTAAGTGTAATCTTATCGCTGCACGACTTAATGGCAAGATCGAGAGCTCTTCTGATTTTACCAATATCTTCCGGCGCGACTGTATTCCTTGCTGCCCTGAGCAATGCCCTGTATCCCGATTGTATTTCAGGTGAATCCACCCTGGCTTTTTTTGAAATTGTCCGGGTGCAAATAAACAAATAATATGTTATTCTATTCCTCTTTTCATAAAAAATCCCCGGGCTTGATTTATGTCCCGGGGATTTTGTTATAGAGCAATAGCAATATGCTTTATCTGAATGATATCCCCAATCCTGTTGATACTACATTGTACTGTGCCCTTGTATAGTCAGCATGGAACGTAACAACTGCGAGCTTTAATCTGAATCCGATATTTGCTCTGAGACCTGAATAATTTTCTATATTGATTTCACCAAATGTCTCTCCTTTTCTGACACCGGAATCATTATATTCAGAGTATGGAATTGCAGGCAGAGCCGGTGTGACCAGTACCGGTGTCGGGTAATTTCCGGTAAGGTTCATTATGGTACTTGTCTTTGTATAACCCAGCCCTCCATAAAATGTAATTACAGCAAGATTCACAGAAGCTATTGCACTTACATTAAAAGCCTGAACCGTTGCAGTAAGCTTCTGTTCACTGAAGGATGCAGTATTATATGTGGAGTAATTCTGAGGTGTTCCCGGTTGCAAACTGACCGGGATATTCATGTTAAGCCTTGTATATCCCCCGAAAATTGAAGCGTCAACGGGCAGCAGGTCACTGCCGGGAATGTATTGCATAATACTGTGCATAAGACCTACTCCCCATAGCATTATATCTCCGTCCTTGATAGGTATTTTTGGAACAAATCTACCCTTAATCTCTGTTCCCAGAGGTAGGCCTAATCCTACCTGAGCAGTTGGCACAGGAATATACCTCCAGCCGGTTCCGGGAGGTGTAGTGAAGCTGGCCAGAGTAACACCACTAACCGAATAGGTCATTGTAGGACGGCCTTCATCCGGTCCTGCGATTGTTGGAGCTGTTCCTGTTTTTGGATTCATATTTGTGGAAAGCCCGAGGGTAGATAGATCAAATGTTTCATCCGAAGCAGGAACAAATCCTACGTTAAGACCCACGGTAAGATCAAAACCCCCTAATTTATGGGGCTTTGCAGTATTATACCAGCCGCCGTTAAGTCCGGAACCAAAAGCATTTACCCATGGACCAACATATGCTTCAAGGAAGCTAATGCCATCTTCTTTAGCACTTTTCAGGAAGTCAACATTATCAAACTGGGAAAAAACTGCCGGTGAAATCAGTGAGATAGTAACCACCAGCACAGCAATACGTTTTGTGAACAGGTTAATCATAGTACAAGTATTTTTTTTGACTGAATACAAATATAGAACAATTCGGGGATTAATGATAATTCCCCGGGTCCTATTCACATAACGGAAATAAAGTATAAAAGGTTGCATTTACCGAAGAGCATAAGGAAACAAGACTATCATTCCGGCTTCTTCCCTTCATAGTTTTCAAGATCTTCAAGCTCCTCAATACCAATTGTTTCAGAAATTTCAGACAGTTCCTTAAGATTTATTTCCCCTTTTATCGAAATAATGGAGTTACCGCCGCTTCCTGAGGAAATAACCAGCAATTCAGATATTTTATCTCCATTTTGTTTTACCAGGAATATTGTTTCATCGTTGCCTTCCTTGACGACCATCAGTTCATCATATAAAGGGGAACGAAGCTTGTTTCTCAGCTCCTCGTAGAAATTCACGTTACCTGTCGACAATGATTTGTCTTCCGATAAAATCTTGATTGATATGAGCCGCAACATGATATTATCAGGCTTGCTTTCCGCCTGCAAATTACCAAGCATATTCAGCATTCTTCCTGAAATTGCAACATATGTAAAGCCTTCTTTTTCAGAGTACTTATTGAATAAATCATCAACCGGATTTGTCTGGGCGTTTATCACACAACTTATCAGGAAAGCGCCTATAAGTAAAAAATGCCTTTTCATTTTATATCATTTTATTTATTGTTCTTATTCGTAGTCCCGTTCACTTCAGCTGAATTCTGATCCAAAAACTTGATCCTTTTCAAGTTTTTTGAGATAATTACAGCTGATTTGTCTACTGAGTTAATACCTGTCTGAGTTGCATTGTATATTCTGCTCATTGGTTTTAATGCCTCTGTTCCCTTGTTTAGCTTCAATGATACTTCATATAGGATTTTCATTGTTTCAGCATATGCCAGCTGAGGATCTGAAAAAGTATCCTCAGGTTCTGTCTGATGATAAAAGATAAAATATGAGCCGATCAGTATCAGGATTGCTGCTGCTGCGCTCATTATCATAATATACCTCTTCCTGACAGATTTGTTCTTGTGTTTATTTTCAAGGTCATCAAGTGCTTCAATGATCCTCTCCTCAAAATCAACCGAGGGAACCGGTATGATTTCAGAACCGGAATAGTGACGGAAGATCTCCCTTTCAGCCTCATATCCTTCACAGGTTTCATCACCAGCGAAGTACTTTTTCAGTTCAGCCTCTTCTGACTGTGAAGTATCCCCGTTATAATACCTTTCCAACAGTTCTTTAAGCTTTTCCTCTTTCATCGGTGTATTTAATATATTTGGCTTTTATCATTTGCCTGGCTCTCGATAAAACAACCCTCATGTTATTGATATTCATGCCATTCTGCAGGGCAATCTCCTCATATGACAATCCGTTGATTTCCCTCAACTGTACAAGATCACGCCATTTATCCGGCAAATCATCAATAATTCCGCTAATGATTTCCCGGTTTTCGTCGCATACCATCTGCTCATATGGTGATGGAGAAGAGTCTTTTGACCGTGTATCAGAAACGTCTTTTTCACTATTTATATATTTCAATTTACGAAGGAGATCTATACTACGGTTCTTTGTCATTGTAACTGCCAGTGCTGTTATATCATCATAATCATTAAGTTTTTCTTTCATCATCCACATCTTCATAAAGACTTCCTGAACAACATCTTCAGATTCCTGCTGGTTTTTAAGGATCCTGTATGCGATGACAAACAGTTTGCGGTTCAGTGTATATATTATATTATTAAATGCATCAAGGGTCATCAGGGAAGGATCCTATAAACAATTCAGGACAAAGATAAAAACTATCGCTTCACCTGTAGCTTATTACGATATTTGCTCCATTGTCTTTTTTCATCCTGTCCGCAAATTCCATAGCCTCTTTATAGGTCATATTCCCCGTTATCTGAATCAGGGCATTATCTTCTCCATCATCATCGCCTGCAATAATCAGGAATTCCTTGAAAGTTTTGCCCTCCATCCTGACCAGCATGACCACGTCGTGATCAGAGTTTTTAATTCTCATAAATTCTTCATAGTTCTTGCGGTCAATTTCTTTTTCCACCATTTCGTAGAAATTGCCTTCAAGAAGTCCGTCATCTTCCTGTGCAAGAATCCTTATTGTTGTGATATCAGCCGGCCAGCTCTCATGGTCATCACTTTCGTCGTTATCAAAATCACGGATAAGTTTTACCAGATTACCGCTGATTGTAACTGTTACAAATCCGTCCATCCCGGAATATTTTGCGAAAAGGTCATCAACTGATTTCTGGGAATAACCTGAGATAGTCAATGCCACAATAACAAGTGCGAAAAAAAATCTTTTCATAGCGAGTTAATTAGGTTAATAAAAGCATTTTATAAGAGGACGTACAGAATGGTGTATCATTACAAAAAAACCGGAAATTTTTTTTCGGTTTCTGCAAATTATTATCCATATCTAAATTAAACAAGTTGAGAATCAGGCTCTTTTGCTGTAAACTTGCGGGCTACAGCTTCACCAATTCCTGAAGATGCACCGGTAACTATTACCACCTTGTCTTCAAACAATCCTGCCATGAATTGATCATTCTATTAGACAATTCTTAATACTAAAATAGGGATTTTGGTTTGAATGAAAAATCTGTAAAAGTTATTAAGGGAAAAAAGATTCAAGGCTTTGGATTAATATAAAAATATCCTACATTTGCACTCGCAAAAAATTGACAATGATTCAGTAGCTCAGCTGGCAGAGCATTCCGCTTCGCGGAAGGATCCTGCGTTCTTTGATAAGAAAATTTGATTCAGTAGCTCAGTTGGTAGAGCACATCCCTTTTAAGGATGGGGTCCTGGGTTCGAACCTCAGCTGGATCACTAATATAGAAGGAGGATTTGCAAGTGCTCCTCTCATGTCTCAGATCAGTTTATGTATTCGGTATATATCCTTTATAGTGAATCCTTCAAAAGATATTATGTAGGTTATACTAATAATCTGATCAGACGAGTTTCTGAACATAACAGAAAGAAAGGAAAATTCACAGATGCCGGAATACCATGGAAACTAGTTCATACTGAACGCTATAGTACGAAGAAGGAGGCCATGGCAAGAGAGAAGTTTATTAAAAGGAAAAAGTCTAAATCCTTTATCCTCGAAATTTTGAACAGCAGGTAGAGCATTCCGCTTTGCGGAAGGGTCCTGGGTTCGAACCCCAGCTGGATCACTAAATTTTAAACAGCAGGTAGAGCATTCCGCTTTGCGGAAGGGTCCTGGGTTCGAACCCCAGCTGGATCACTAATATAGAAGGAGGATTTGCAAGTGCTCCTCTCATGTCTCAGATCAGTTTATGTATTCGGTATATATCCTTTATAGTGAATCCTTCAAAAGATATTATGTAGGTTATACTAATA
>Ga0307379_10004193_pt1 | contig 20657 bp, 14 predicted proteins | sample UN2MG_FD_202237 | JGI IMG/M metagenome (GOLD analysis project Ga0307379, IMG submission 202237) | Soil microbial communities from Risofladan, Vaasa, Finland - UN-2 | ecosystem: Environmental > Terrestrial > Soil > Coastal area > Acid sulfate soil | place: Finland: Risofladan, Vaasa | collected... | reverse complement strand
ACATTCTGCCGCCACCACTGCTCGCTCGGATCGGGATCATAGTAATAGCCCTGCCTAAACGCATTAAGGTCAGAGCCATTCGAAACCCCTGTTGGACCCTGATTATTCAATTCTCCATTATGGCCTTCGATTTTATAAAGGTTACCATCCAACAAATCGTGTTCATCCAAAAAGTGCCCATCCATCTGCTCGATAGTCAGGTGAAGCCCCCAGAAATCACCATCATACTGGGTCCCGCTGGTAGTTATCGGCGTATGCGCCGCGTTAAGTGTGCCATCTTCATGCTGCTCATCTATGATCCTGAATTGCACGTAGTTCGTCTTCGGGGCAGGGACGCCGGCCATATTGAAAAGCTTGAAAGCAACCGCCTCAAACATTCCCTGTTCACCACGGTGCCAGTAGTTGCCCTGCTGGATGCAGGCCGAAAAGTTAAGTCTGTTCCATTTTGTTTTATATTTTTTACCGAAGTCATCACGAGCCTGAAAATAGTGCCCCCGGTTGAAATCGAATTTCCACATATTCTTGCCCATAGCGTAGCGCCAGACACCGCCGCGCATACGGTACCTGATATGGTCGTACACCTGTCCATCATAGACCATCGTACCGTACCATTTAAAGTCTTTTCGTTGAGGATCCCCTCCCTCATGCCGCTCAAGCCACGTAGCATCCTCAACGTCCGTTTTCTTACTTATAAGATGATAAACGGGCAGACTTCGCATAACATCGGTACCATATTCAATAACGGGTGTAACTCCGGGCTGAACAGCTCCACGCCAGGGCGGCACACCATCATAAACAAAATATGCAAAATTCTGCTGTGGGTCATCCCAGTAAGGTACCCTAAGGCCTTGTCCGCTGTTATCTATAACTACAATTCGATAGCGTATCAGCCTACGGTGAATCTGCAAAGAATCCGGCATTTGCACTGTGTAAATATAATCACCGGCGGCTTCATCTCCGTTGAGTCCGTCATCACTCATCGCTATGCTGGTCCAGTTCGAGTGATACTGCCAATTTGTGATATCGATATAGCTGCCGGGCTCGACGATTTGATATACCAGGGAAACTTCAGCTACTCCATCGGAGTCTGTTACCTTGGCGGTAATGGTTACAACCTCATCAGATTTAGGCTGCAACGGCAGGTGTTTGACCTGCCGGATATGAGGTGGAATGTTTTCGGCATAAACAAAGGTATTTTGTCCGGCAGGCGTCGGATAAGCCGAACGCCAACTGCCGCCAAGGTCATTGTCAAACAATGGATTCACTAATTGGATAGAACTGCCGGTTCCAGGTTGATCTTCAGGTACGGCATCACCGACAGTAGGCCAGGGAAATCCAAGCTGATAATCAACTTGATCGATTTCTTTCCCTTCGGCATTGCGAAGTTCTACTTTTTCTCCGCTACTATCGAGCTTGCTTGCGAGTTCGAATGGGCCGAATATCGAAGACTGTGCTATGAAAAATTTGCCGCTATTCCATTTTGTGTTAATATGAGCAGGGTTCTGAGCCACAATAATATAGCCGCCTGCCTGTAATGTCGAGCCGGCTGGAAACCTGTAGGAGACTCCGTCACTGAAATACCAGCCGGAAAGATTAACATCTGTTGAGCCAAAGTTATGAAGTTCGATAAACTCTACTAACTCGGTTGCAATATCAGGGTCGTAATGAATCTCATTAATCACTACCGAAGGGATTGTTTCATTAATACCATCAGTCAACAGAGCGCTCTGAACTATACTATCAAAGCTTATCATGTCGGCTTTATAGTCTTCATCCGGGTCACCTGCTTGAATACTTGTGCTGCGCAGAGAGCTGCTTTGCAGAGCATCAGCCTTCACAAATCCGGCCAATGATAAGATTATTATGAGACTAAAAAATAAGAAGATAAAAGACCTATACACGTCCGACCCCTTCCTCACTGATTGTGTGGGCCACAAACTGCAATTCATTCTTAGCAAAATTTTAGGTGTACTTATTTTAACATATTTTAACCAGCCAAGTCAATGCCTTTGGCAAAATACGCAATTAAATGCAAATGAACTTAATAGCATCTTAGAATTGACATTTATAATCGTCAGACCGATAAAAATCTTTTTAGGCTCTTTATCTCTCAGCTTGCCGCAAAAACACCAGAAGTAGCATATGATTAATGCCGATAAACTTGTTTCAGAGATAAATGAATAGATATTTATTTTACCGGTGCACTATAATTGATGAATTATCCAAAAGATCAACAATTGCATGAAGCTTTTGAACGACCTTCAGAGATTATCACTATCGGTCATAACGCCTCTATCAATGCCGCCGCCGTTAAAATGTTTACTAATAAAGTCAGTTGCCTTATTGTCAATAATGACGCTGGTGAGTTTATCGGCCTTGTGACTGAACGGGATATCGTGAACCGGGTGGTTGCCTCCTCTATGGACATTGAGAAAACCACCATATCCAGGATCATGTCAACTCAGATTATTTCCTGTTCTCCCAATACTCCGAGCAGCGAAGTTCGGGAAATTATGACTGTTAATCAGATTCGTCATTTGCCAATCATCGATAACGGCTCTGTGGTCGGAATACTTTCCACGCGTGACCTTATGGCAAGACAGCTTCTTGAGGATAGAGCAGCAGCCGAAGAAGTCGCAATGCTTTCGACTTGCCTGAAAAGCATCGACTTAAATGAAGTTGCTGAAATAGTTACCCATGAGGCACCAAAGCTTTTTCAGGCCGAGAAATGTGTACTATTTATTCACCGAGATGGCACCGGCGCCAAATCCTCCTCACTAATCAGCTACAACAACTGCTCCTGTCCCAAAAAATCTCTTGTAAACCTCAAAGATATACCACAATTAACTGACGGGGCTGAATTCCATTACGATAAAATTCCTCTTGTCTGCGAAAATCTCGGAGCCCAATCACCTCGTCTGGTCATCCCGCTTAACGCCTCACCACACAGTTTAACCTCGACTTTATCCGGCTCAGCCGAAGAGCAAAAGCCAAATAGCGCCGATTGCTATTTATGTATGTGCAGCTTAGCTGCTTCCAAGGCCGCAAACAGAGAACTAACAACGTATAAGGCCAAACTAGCAAGAGAAATTCTGAACTCACATTTGACAAACGCAAAGTTATATCAAGAGGCAAGACTGACCTCCCTAACCGATGCCCTAACATCAGTAGGTTCAAGAAAGCTGCTTGAGGATAAACTTCAAGACGAGTTCGCTCGTTCAAAACGTTACAAACGAACATTCTCCCTTGCAATATTAGATCTCGATAATTTCAAAACAATCAATGATATATTGGGCCATGGCACCGGCGACGATGCACTCAAAAAACTTGCTGAGTGTATGAAAACCGAGAAAAGAACAACGGACATACTCACACGTTATGGCGGCGACGAATTTGTAATGATAATGCCGGAAACCAAAGCAATAGATGCTGTTACATTATTAGAAAGGATTCGAGATAAAGTCCAGCAGATAGAGCTGATGGAAAACCTGCCGATGACGATTAGCTGTGGGATAGCAGAAAATTCATTTGAACCCGCCGATTCTTCAAGAGAGGTTATGCGCAGAGCCGACCTGGCACTGTACGAAGCTAAAAGTGCCGGACGAAATTGTGTTAAGCTCTGGGACAAAACGATGTCAAAGGCCCTGAACAACGACGACATCGAGAACGAAAAAATCAAAAAGCTGCAAAGACGCATTGCCGGCCTGTCGGAGAAGGCGGAGAAGGTCTTTATTCAAAGTATCTGGGGATTGGTCCAGGCACTTGAAGCAAAAGACCCTTATACAAAAAAACATTCGGAAAACGTAATGTACTACGCAGTCGGCATAGCCAAAACAATGAAAATTCCTCCCGAACAAATAGACGTCATTCATCGCGCTGCTATGATTCATGATATCGGGAAGATTGGGATACCCGATGCAATTTTAGCAAAACCAGCTATACTAACACCCCGCGAACGCAGCATCATCGAGCAACATCCACTAATAGCCGTGCGTATCCTGGAGAAAATGACTTTCCTGGAACAGGAGATAGCCATCATTCGGCACCATCACGAAAAATGGAACGGCCATGGCTATCCGGATGGCTTGTCTAATACTGCAATACCACTCGGTGCCCGCATTATGGCTGTAGCTGATACTTTCGACGCCCTTACTTCAAATCGAACTTACCATAAAGCTCGATCTATTGCCGAAGCAATCGAAATCCTGGTCGATTCATCCGGATATGATTATGCCTCTAAGGTCGTCAAAGCTATGGTTTCTTGGGTGGAAAATGTTCGCAGTCAACTAGGACAAGCACAGCTCACACCAGGGGATCTGTTGGAATCACAAAGGCAACAAGACACCAGTTCTATGACTCAGCTTATTGCCTGTGAAGTTACTCATTAGATATATAGCATAAGAGTTGTGACGACCCGCTTTAACATGCTGCAAAGGTCTATTCATGCCGCAGTGATTCAATTGGGTCCATATTGGCTGCACGATAGGCTGGATACAAGCCAAACGTTATTCCCACCGCTGCACTTATACCAAAAGACAGAATTAAAGAACTGGTTGTAATCACGGTAGGCATTTTACCAAAATATGTTACTAAAAACGGTATTAGAGAACCCAATATAATCCCCAGAACACCTCCAGCCAGTGTTAAAATTAAAGTTTCTGACAGGAACTGAATGATAATATCATTCTTCTTGGCACCAAGAGCACGTCGGATGCCAATCTCGCGTGTTCGCTCACTGACGGTTGCCAACATAATGTTCATAATTCCTATGCCGCCGACCACAAGTGAGATTGCAGCGATTGAGCCTAATACGATACTGAAAATAAGTTTTGTACGCTCGGCCTGTTTCAACAGCTCCAGAGGTACGATTACCTGATAGTCAGGTTTCTTGTGGAATCGGCCTAATAACGTCCCTAATATATCACGTACAGGCAGCACGTTTTCCATTGTGCCGACTTTTACAATTATCTCCTGTAGTTCGACTTTTTCTATATTGCGGCTGGTTCCGCTAAACTGAAGTGATATCTCTCCGAAGCGGTCCTTGACTGTGGTCAAAGGAACATAGATATTTCCCAAATTTGCACCACTCTGCCCCTGTTGTGCTGAAGCCCCACTGGTTAAACCGTTCTCTCCTGATTTGGATGTTTGTGCACTGACAATACCAACCACTCGGTAATAATCACTCGCTATTTTCACATCCTGGCCTAATGGGTCATCAAAAGCAAATAGTTCTCTGACTACCCGCTCATCTACGACACAAATACTCTGCTTGTAATGCATATCTGTGCTGCTGAGGAACCGTCCCATTTTCAGCTTAATCGGCGAAGTATCTGGATGCCACGGCACTGTACCGACTATCTCTACAGATGCCTTTCGGTTGCGATACCATGCCTGTTCCGTGAGCCGGCGAATAGGAACGATAACTTCAACGTCAGGAATACCATTTCGGAAACGCTCGGCATCGGAGTATGTCAGGCCGTAATCAAGCATACTTGAACTCTCGCCGCTTGCATCCTGCTCTTCAGGAGGTTTAATAGTTTTAATAATAACATTGCGGCTGCCAAGACGGGCAATTTGTTCCTGTGCATCCTTGCTGGCTCCCTCACCTATCGCAAGCATGGCAATAACTGAAGCAACCCCGAAAATAATACCCAAAGTCGTCAGAGTCGAACGAAGCCGGTGCATCCACAGGCTTTTTACCCCTAATTTTACTGTACGTTTTAATCGAAATACAAACATAGCTTGCTACCGTTTATCTGTTAATTCGTTCTTTGTCTATCCGACCGTCGAAAAGAATTATGGTCCGTTCGGCATGCTCGGCAATCCCTTCATCATGCGTAACCGCAATCAATGTTTTGCCCTCTTCATGCAAACGGTCGATAATATCTAAAATATCTCTACCGCTTTGGGAATCAAGATTACCCGTCGGTTCGTCGGCAAGAATAATCAGCGGATCGTTTGCCAGCGCCCTTGCAATTGCTACTCTCTGCTGCTGGCCGCCACTTAGTTCCGAAGGCCGATGATTGATCCTGTCCCCAAGCCCTACCATTGTAGCCAGTTCCTTGGCACGTTCGACACTTTCATCCTCAGTAAAGCCCTGGTAATACATCGGAACCTCTATATTCTCGATAACATTGAGCTGGCTAATCAGATTAAACGACTGGAACACAAAACCAATACGGGCGCCACGTATTAGGGATAGTTCGTCATCTTCGAGCTCGGAAACATTCTGGTCCCCAAGAAAATAGTCACCGCTCGAAGGACGATCCAGACAGCCAATCATATTGAGCAGTGTGGATTTGCCTGACCCGCTGGGCCCCATAATGGCCAAATATTCACCTTTTTTGATGGTCAAATTGATATTGCGCAAGACCCGCAGCTCCACTGTCCCAAGCTGGTAATTCTTACACAACTGGTTCATCTTTAATATCGGGGCATCATCTTCAAATTTAACGGTTTTGTCCACTTTCAGCACCACCTTGTCCTTGTCTCGTACCGCTTCCGCCTTGTCTCATCCTGTTTCGCATACTCTGCATACTCTTCATAAGCTCCGCTTTGAACTTTGCCGGGTCACTCTTCCGCAATTCCTCCAGCTCTTTGGCCTTAGCCGGGTCAGATTCTTTCATGCGCTCCATGATCCTATCAGTCATTTCGTCCGTTAGCTGAAACTGTCCACCCTGAGCTTGTCCGCCATCCTGCTGCCGCGAAGGTCTTTCGCCCCGTGGTTGTCTTTCACCCTGCTCTTGCGAGGGTCTTTCACCCTGAGGTTGTCTGTCACCCTGCTGCCGCGAGGGCCTTTCACCCCGTGGTTGTCTGTCACCCTGCTCTTGCGAGGGCCTTTCACCCCGTGGTTGTCTGTCACCCTGCTCTTCCGAGGGTCTTTCGCCCTGAGGCTGTATGCCGCCCTGCCCTTGCGAGGGTCCTGTCTCACTCGCCGGGCCACCAGCCTTATCCTGCTCTGGCTTTTTCTTATCGTATAAATTGCCTGAAGCACTTGTTTCAGTTACTAACGGCGGATTCAATAAAACTTCATCACCTACTTCCAAACCTTCGATAATCTGTACGAATGTATCGTTAAAGGCGCCCGTTTGCACCTCGCGAGGTTCTGAACCTTTCGAAGTCAAACAATAGCACACTTTTTTACCATCGCGTCTTGCGACAACCTGAATGGGCACTATTAAAACATCTTCCAGCTGCTCAACGAGAATTTCAACCTTGGTTGACATTCCGGGTTTGAGAAAATTATGACTTCCTTCTATGCTCACCTGCGTCTTGTAAACCTTCATATCCGGACTAAGAAAACCACGCTGCGGGTCAGGTAGAGGCGCAACCTTCAGCACTTCTCCTGTGAATGATTGGTCCGGAAAAGCATCTATAACGATTTTCGCCCTCTGGCCGGGACGGACCTTATCGACCGCAGACTCGTGCACATCTATTTCAGCGATCATTTGGGATAGATTAGGCAGCTCTATAATCTTTTGTCGCTCATAAACCGTCCCTCCTTCTTCGATGACCCTGGTGCGCCCACGCATAAAATCACCGCTGGAGCCATACACTATCAGACCCGGAGCAGGCGCCTTAATCACACATGCATTAATCTGTTCTTTTAATTTTTCAAGTCGGTCTTTTCGCAGCCTCCAGGTTGATTCTGCACCTATTTTCTTGGCCTTCGCCTGTGCCAGCTTTGAGCGGTTCTGGGCTTGAGTACGCGCCATTTGGCGATTTGCCTCATAATAGTCACTCAAAAACTTTTCTGATTCTTTTTGAAAATCATAAAGCTTATACAATATCAGATCTTCCTCGGACGATTTTTTCTGAATTGTATAACTGGCTACATCCAGTCTGGCACCTGTCAATTCGAGTTCAGATGCGTAATTCGCATCGTAAAGCTTTTGTGTTCCATCATTTACATCGATCGCTCTTTCTAATTTGCCTTTGGCAAGAATAATAGAATCCTGGAACTTATTCAACTGCTGTGAAGCCGCTCCGCCCAAACTGTCGGGATCGTTTGGGTCGTGGTCGTCAAGGAGAGATACCATATTGAAATTTGCATTCGGATCATCACCTACGGCATCAATCACCTTCTGCGCAGCACTCTCTCCCAGGTATTTCTTAAAGTCCAGCAAAGCAAATTTTACCGCCAGTTGAGCAGCCGCAATATCACTCTCATTTTGTTTTACCTGAATATCGAACGCCTCCGTTGCCTCAGTAAGGGCCGCTTCGCTGCTGGCAAAATCAATTTCCCTTGTGGCAATCTGCTCTTCCAGATTTGAGCTGTCCAGCTCAACAAGCACCTTCCCGTTCTTTACGTCTTCTTCGGTAATAAAAATACCTTCAGGGACAATACTGATTATTGTTGACTGCCCCTCGACATCGCAATTGATATCTATGGAAGTGCGGGCTTTGATACTGCCGCTTTCGGAAACTGAAATGGTTAAATCATCCCGGCGTACAAGGAATGTGCTCATGTTCGTACTTGAACCGGCCGAGCCGCCTTTCCTTATTGAACCCAGCAAAACCACCGCAGTCAGGGCAATTGCAGCAACTATCAAAATCGCCCACATCTTTTTGCTCTTGATTATAAATCCCCGCATACGCTGATGCCGATTAACCAATTCCTTCTGCGTGTTATTTTTATGTTTTATCATTGTTCTTTTGTCTCCCACATTCCATCTGGTTTAACCTGTAAAATACCAACATCTCTATAGAAGCCCATTTTAGCAACCGCATGGGCCACTAACGCACTCGTAACTGAATTTTGAGCTTCTAACAGAGCCGATTGTGCATCAAGCAATAATCGCACCTCTCCCTGTCCTATACTTATCAGCAATTTCTGAGTATCTAAACGTTTTTGGGCCAAAACCAAAGCCATTTGTTGAATACGGTACTGTTCGGCTTTGGCCTTTAAATCCCGAAGTGCCGAACGCATATTCAATTCTATACTGTCTTGGTCATTCTCATATTCCCGCAACTGTTGTTCTAAAGTTATCAGTGCCTCTCGGTAAGCATTGCGTTCGGATACCCGGTCAAAAGGCAAATCGGCTGCAAAACCAAGACGATATGTTGACTCATGAAACTGTAGCCTTCCAACCCTCGTTTCTGGCTCTGATTGTATTCCAGTTGTGCCTGTGTCGCCCCACAAATCCAGTTGCACACCAAGGCCCTCAGCAGCTAAAACAAGTCTCCGCTCCGCGTCCTCAACAGCATCGGCACTGTTAGCTAAATCCAGACGCCATTTCCTCGCTGTTTCAATGGCCATTTCCGGTGTATAATCGACCTGGCTTATCCCAATATCCACCAATGCCTTTAATTCATTTGGATCCAACACTATATCAGCATCGGTTGGCAAAGTTAACGTTACCTTGAATTGGTCAAGCAGGCCTTCGTAAGTCTGTTGGGCTCTTACCCAGCTATTTTCCGCATTCAACAACTTCTGGTCTGCTTCGTCCACTTCGAATGGTTTTGCCTGGCCGGCATCAACTTGAATTTCCAGACGCTTTTTTGACTCAACCAGACTGAGATAGTTGTTTTTCGCATTGATTACGTTGTCTTTTCTCTCTAAAATATTGTAATATTGGTCCACAATATCAACTACAAACTGCTTGCGGTAACGGTTGAATGTGCGTATCTGATACAATACACTTCTTTCAGCCTGGGTAAGGTTCTCCTGGGCGACTTTACCTGCACCGCTGCCCAGCAATGGTATCGTAACATCACCGCTTAAAATCGAAGCCAATGAAGTCTGCGGGTCGCCGGTAAGAAAACGTAGCCAATCAACCGCAATACCGGCATTATATACCAATCCATCGAGAAACAACCCTCTTTTGCTTGTTTCTGTCGATGTTTGGATTGTTACGTCATCTCCATTGCTTTTATCGTCCGTGTAAGTACCGTCTATAGTCCCAAACCATTTTAATGCGTATTTATACCGTTCATCCGTTAAACCAAGTGCCGACCGGTAAAGCGTCTCTTTTCGAGTTTTATAGGTCCGGTTGTATTTAGTAGCTATGGCAACCGCCTCTGAAAGACTGATAACGCCTGATGGCGGTATTACTTTTTCAACAGGGATGTCAATTGGCGATGAAACAGCATTGCTGTCGCTGATTATATAATTTGCTTTCACGCCAAAGTCGTCCTGCCATTTATCATCGATAATCTTGTAAACCTCTTTGTCGGCATCGGCCTTATACTGCTCAGGACTACATCCACCCGTAAAACCCGAGATAACAGCAAACCCAAGCACCAAAAATAACAATGTCAGAGGCTGAAATTTTCCATACATATTATTTCTCTCCTATACAGTCCCTTCTTGAATACGTTTATCCGTATTTTGTCCATTATACAGTAAAAATTTAGAAAATAATATCAAAAAACAGCTCATCAATTGCTCTAAATTTGTGTTATTGCATCGAAAGTTCCATCCTGCAAGTTCCCGTAAAACCTACACTTCCATCAATTTATATGATTATATCAACAATATGAGGCATTTTCAATTTAAATGATTAGCCTTTAACCATTAGTTATAGACGCTTTTATCTGTATATATATTGCGAAAAAAATAAAAACCTCCACAACTTGCGAAAAATGTATATAAATCAACCACTTGGTGACTTTGGAATATCCCATCTAATACATTATTCATGTCTTAAAGCTACGATAGGATCTACTTTGGCGGCGTTCATGGCGGGATACAGGCCGAAGAGAATGCCGATAGTCATGCTGATTAGAAGCGGCAGCAAAATTCCTTTCAAGGTTATAACAGTAATCATACCGGAAAAGTAAGTTATTAACAGCGGGATAACAACACCGACGCCCAAACCAATGATACCCCCCATGGTCGAAAGAACTACGGTTTCAATGAGGAACTGATAGATAATCTGTTTCCGCTTGGCGCCGATGGCACGCCTGATTCCTATTTCACGCGTGCGTTCTGTTACTGAGGCCAGCATGATATTCATAATCCCGATTCCACCTACGAGTAAACTAATACCCGCGATTGAGCCTAAGACAATATTAAAAGTTCGCTTGGTAGCTTCGGCCTGCTTCAGTAAAGCCAGAGGAACGCTAACCAAATAATCCTTTTTCTTGTGAAACCGCCCCAGCATTTGCTCGATGCCGGCCGCTGTGCTCTCAACGTTCCGGGTTTCATCCACTCGGACAATAATTTGGTGCAGCTCCACTTTTTCCCGTTCGTCTCCACCCGAAGTACGTCTGGTAAATACGTCGCCGAAGTATATGCGCGCAACCTCAATTGAAATATATACATCAACCTGCTGGTCAGGAATTTGAATGTTTCCGGCCTGTCCGCTTTCGCTTTTGACTATTCCGATGACCTCAAACTGGTCCCCCCCGATGCGGATTGTCTGCCCTATAGTAGACTCGGTTGCCAGAATTTTGCGGGCGCCGAATTCGGTTAGTACTGCCACCGGGGCTTGCTTTTCCTCATCAGACGGCAGAAGCACCCGACCGGCGACAATCTCACGAGGCACAAGCTTAAACCATTCAGGTGTCGTCCCAACCACACGCAGTTCCATCGCCCTTTCACGCAGACGTGATTCCTTTCGCATCAGCTTCACAGGTGCCACCTGTTGGATATTCCCGAAGCTCTCTGCTATTCTGGCGTGATCTTCATATAAAAGCCCGTAGATACTCATGTGCGAATGTGTAATAGTGGCCTGCTCCTCTTCCGCGGACTTGACCGATGATACGATAATATTGTTACTCCCCAGCTTGCGGATTTGCTCAAGGGCTTCTTTGCTGGCACCTTCTCCTACAGATAGCATAGCCACTACACTTCCCACTCCGAAAACAACACCCAGCATGGTCAGGAACGAACGCAGCTTGTGAAGCAGCAGGTTCTCAATGCCGAGACAGATATTTCTTACGAACTTAGTTTGTCTCATGTGAATTCACTTCAATTCTATCGACTACTCCGTCAATCATATGCAGCCGGTTATCAGCATATGCCGCGATATTCGGCTCATGTGTGACCATAATGATTGTTTTTCCCTGACGGTTCAAATTTGCCAGGACTTCCATGATTTGTTCGCCCGTTATCGAATCCAGATTCCCAGTCGGTTCGTCGGCGAAAATCACTTGCGGGTCATTCGCAAGTGACCTGGCGATAGCGACACGCTGCATTTGCCCGCCCGAGAGTTCCGTTGGTCGATGGTTCAACCGGTCACCGAGCCCAACTTCATTGGCAAGCTCGCGAGCGCGGTTAGCGCTTTGTTCTGCATTCCATCCAAGGTAATAGAGCGGCAGCTCTATGTTCCGCTGAACGGTCAACTGCGGAATCAGGTTGAAGCTCTGGAAGATGAATCCGAGATGTTTGAGCCGAAGCTCGCTAAGTGAATCGTCGTCGAGCTGACCGACGTCCTGGCCTTCGATATAATAGTGGCCGGAGGTTAAGCGATCCAGACACCCGAGAATGTTCATCATAGTACTTTTTCCAGAACCGCTGGGGCCCATAATCGCCCAAAAGCTGCCCTTTTTGAAAGAGATTGTAACACCAGCAAGGGCATTGACCTCCTGCATACCCATCTGGTAAACCTTGCGTGCTTCTTTGAGCTGAACAATTTCCTGATGGTCGTTTGGAAGAACTTGTTCAGCCATCTAACGATCCCTTTCTGTTCCTTGCGGTCTTAAGTCTCTTCTCTGCTCCTGGCTCCTTCCCTGTCTCGGGTCCTCTCCCTGTTCCTTACCGGCACCGAGTAATTGCTGCTGCATCTTCCGCCGCTCTTCCACATCCAAAGGTGTAGCAGGTCTTCCCGTCTGTGTTCCATTCGCACCATTGAGTTGTTCGTTTATCCGTTGCTTCAGAGCATCCATCTCGCCACTGGACTCAGCCCTCCCGCTATTAATAATCCCAGATGCATCTTCGATAGCTGCGGATTTTAATGGAGGCGTCAGAAGCACAACTTCACCCTCCTGGATTCCATCTATAATTCGAATCATCCGGTTATTATCAAGGCCGATTTTTACCTCACGTTCCTCGATAGTTCCATCTTTTACAACATATACGGCCGGCTGCCCCGCAATACGTATAACCGCCTGAATAGGAATGTACACAGCATCCTGATACTGCTGTACGATTATCTCTACTTTGCAGCTCATTCCTGTGCGGAGATCGGGAGTATCACCTTCCAGGTAAACCTCCGAGTTATAGACCTTCAGGTCAGGATTCATCCACATACTTTGCGGGTCAGGTAATGGAGCGATGCGGCCGACACTGCCGAAAAACGTCTTGCCCGGCAGTGCGTCAACGGTTACTATTGCAGGAAGACCCAAACGAACCTTCTCAAGGGTTGATTCATGAATATCCACCTCAGCCATCGTCGAAGTGGCAGTTGGAAGATATATAAGCTCCTGCCGCTCGAAAACTTCGGCACCTTCATCCAGCGGCTCCCGATTATCGCGCCCGTGCCCGCTTTGAGCACTTGTGGCATAAATTGCGGTTCCATCAGCCGGAGATAATATCTTGGCCTTATTGAGCTGATCCTTGATCTTTTCCAATTTGGTTATCTGGCGCGCATGATCAAGCTGTTTGGCCTTAAGGGCGGCCTTTGCCTGTACAACATCAGCTCTGGCCTTGCGCTCTGTTCTGTCAAGAGCCATCTTTGCCTGTTGGAAATCGCTCTCAAACTGATCGATATTTCGCTGGCGGGTGTACTCCTCCAGCAAGCGGAGTTCTTCCTTTGCCAGTTCCAGGTTGTTGTTGCTGCGGGTCACTGCCAGTTTGTCAGCTTGTAAGTCGGTGTTGGAGAGGTACTTTTCCTCGAATAACTTTTGCGACCACTCGAGGGTCTCTTGTGCACGCGTAAGCTCCTCTTCTCTCAATGTTATTTCGTTGTTTGCAGTTTTCAGATCCTTAGGATACTGACCATCCTTGTACTGCTGTAAATCCTGTTCGGCGAATTGTAGGGTTAGTTTTGCAACATCAATATCGCTTTGTGCCTGGTTTTCAGCCACGGCCAAAGATTCGTTCGCATCGATGTAGGCGGCTTCAGCATTCTGCAAACTGATTTCCTGGTCTATCAAGGTGTCTTCAAGCGTACTTGCATCCAAACTAACCAGCAAGTCGCCCTTCTTGACTTGTGCACCTTCAGAAATGAGGCTAATGATGGACGTTCTTCCTTCAAGCTCGTTTTTGATGATGATACGTTCCTTCGGTTTTATAGTGCCGGACTCCAGCACACTGATGGTAAGAGGTCCTCGCTTTGCAACAAAAGTCACAAGCTCGCTGCCGGACTGCTCACTGCCCCTGACTACTTTGAGCCATAACACGATTATGCAGATTAGGGAAACAATTACAATCGCCCCAATAACTTTGGGAGACTTGAGAACCAGACGACCGTTTTTTACATTATTGTTTGACATGATTAACTACCTCCGGCGAAAATTCTCGCCACAATCCCCTTTCGTCAACCTGGAGAACACCCATATCACGTTGTAACTCCAGTTCGCCAACTCGATAACTCACAACGTCAGAAATCAGCGAGTTTTGCGCTCCAAGGAGCGCATCCAGTGCTTCCAGCAAATTACGGATTTCCGTCCTTCCCGCCTCAACAAAAAGTGTGGTACTTCTTACGCGTTTATTTGCAAGGATGACCGCCTGAGCCTGAATTTTAAGACTCTCGCGTAATTCCAATAAAGCTCTTAGCTCATTGCGGATAGAAAGCTTGATCTGGTCCTCAAGCGTCTGCACATCGCGTGTTGCCTGCTCCAGATCAATAAGGCTTTTCCTGTATGCGTTCCGCTCAGCGGTTCGTTCGAGAGGCAGATCAAGGTTAAGCAGCCCCGAATAGCTGCCATCATTAAAATGAAGCTGCGCATCATCCGACCCTGCCGACCCAATTCCCCTGCTCGACCCTATATTGCCGGAACCAAGAAACGTAAGCTCTGCTCCTAATGCATCCGCACGGACTACGACCTGTCTTTGGGCATCATAAACTCCGCCAAGAGCCACCTGCAAATCAAGGCGATTCTCAAGAGCAAGACTGACCGCCCTCGATTCATCAATCTCAAAAGGACCGGCGTCCTCATTGGTCGGTGGCTTTAATTCAATAGGTGCATCCGCTGGGGGCGTTCCCTGAGCTGTCTCGGAAACCTGCCTTGTTAAAATTTCTTCAACCATCTTCAGCGCCGGGGCACGGAGTTCTTCAAGGTCATTCGGGTCCAGCTCAATCAAAGCATCCGGAGGAAGACCCAAAGTACTCTTAAATGCATCGATACGATTCTTATATCCTTCCTTTGCCGATATCCAACGGTTACGTGCCCCTAACTCGCTCTGGACCGCCTGGTCAACTTCGATTTCGCTCGTCCGACCTGCATCGGTCCACCGACGGGACCGACGGGACGTCGAAATCCGCATACGGTAGTTCTCCTCTGCATTGGTCACCTCATCTATCTGGCGAAGGACAGACAGGTACTCGCTCGCTGTATTGACAGCAAATGTACGTTTGAAGCGCTCGAATTCATAAATAGCGTACACAACATCTCGCTCGGCCTGAGTCAGGCTTTCTGTTATTATATGTCTGCCGGAACCTCTTAACAGGGGAATGGAGATACTCGCATCCGCCGCCAAACCCATCGATGATGCACCTCCCTGTGTAAGTAAATTCGCCAGGTCAACTGCCAGTGCAGTGCTCAAATCAATTCCGCTCTGTAATCTTCGGCTTAATCCTATTGCCCCGCTGCTCTCAGTACCGCTTTCGGTCCTGCTGCCGCTGCTGTCTGTGTTGAGCAGACTATCGACCTGTCCAACAAAAGTATTGCGAAATGCATCGCGTTCCAAATCGAGGTCTAATGCTGCTCGAAAAACGTTTTCCTTGCGTGTTTGATATTCATCGCTGTTGCGCGCCCCTATCTGCAAAGCATCAACCAAAGAAATCTTCAGAGGATTGTTGGGGTCAATCGGGATGTTGGCGTCAGGCGAGGAACCGGCCTGAGGGTATTCATCCTTGGGCCAGTGCTTGATGCGATCAAGCTGGTCCGTACCCAGTGAAGCTCCACTTGAATAAAGCAATTGCTGTTCAGTCATAAGACGGCGCCTCAGTATATCACTTGGACGCTCAATACTGAAAGGTTCTGTCTTGCCGAGAGCTTCTTCCTGCTTTTGGGTAATGATATCCGAAGCAACTTTATCGGCTTCCTGACGATGCTCCGATGGTGTTCGGCATCCAACCTGAACAAAAACCAAACAGGTTACCAGCGAAGCCACCAGGTAACATTTACCCTGGTATATTCTTTGCACATTCGTGTTCTTTATAAACATCTGTAGCATAAATATCCCTGCATAAGCCGGTGTTCTACGTATTTTTAAGAACACCATAACTTCCTGTACATTTGTCATCAAACAAGTACAGGTTCATGATATTAACTTCCTGAAAATAATAGTTAGACACTACCTATAGAAGCATAGACGTTTTTGTATGCAAATATATTGCAATAATCTCCTAAAAAAAATAAAAGCTAATTTTATTGCCGAATAAGACATTAAATTGTAAAATTAAAGAATAATTGACTTTGGCGGCGTAGCCAAGTGGCCTAAGGCGACGGTTTGCAAAACCGTTATTCGCCGGTTCGAATCCGGCCGCCGCCTGTTATTTTTCTACCCTCAATACGTTATATTATATAATGAATCCTGAAGTGATTATAAATCTGTTTTCGCAGGTTGTCCACATTATTCCAGCTTAACTCGTCAAAACGCAAAATTCTTAAGCAACCAGGAAGAAATGTGACAAAAGAATTGACCACTACTCATCGGAAAGTACTTCTCCGGCGTTTAATAATCGTAAAAGGCAATGCCCTTGCTGTCGGTGCCGGTGTAGTTAATCTTAAACTCGCCGGTCTCTTTTTTGTATAACCATCCACTGGACGTACCGTCCACAGCATCAGAAAAAGCGGTCGCCTGAACTACATAAGCAATAGTAGATAATTTGTTGAAGGAATTTACGGGCAGTTTTTTTAAATAAGGCCCATTTACATAAATCCCGGCAGGAATGGTGGACGGGGATACTGCTCCCGTTTCCGATGTCGTGGCAGTAAACTGCAACGCCAGTAATGCCGTCGGGGCTTCGGAGCCATTTATGTATCCCGGCGGGACTCCTTTGTGGTGCATTTTATATAGTTCTATCTGGGTTCGGATTACCTTGAGATTGTCTTTGGCCGCCGTCTCACGTGCCATTACAATATGACCCTGAAATGTTGGCAAAACCAGTGCGCTTAAGATGCCCAGGATTGTTACAACTAATATTAACTCGACCAGTGTAAAAGCTTTTTTACTCATTTATTTGTTCTATCAAAATTAAAGATTTTAACTCACATCTACCATATCGACCATCAAGTTCGAGCACTTTTTAAGATATTTTACAATTTTGACGTTATGTTTATCGAAAGTGCCATTAATAGCAGAAAAACTATAGTAAAAACTCTGCTACGACCGATAACATCACTTAAGTGGTATAATGAGGGAACCGGGAGCTTGTATTGAGCGGACATTATGAAAGTAAATATAAACAATAGCGTATTGGAACTTCAGGATGGTGATATTACAGAAATGCAAACAGACGCCATCGTCAATGCCGCCAATGAAAATTTGGTATTAGGTGGAGGTGTCGCAGGAGCAATAAGAACAAAAGGCGGCCCTGAAATCCAGGCCGAATGCAATAAAATAGGAGGTACTTTCGTAGGCGGTGCTGTAATAACAACGGCTGGAAATCTCAAAGCAAAACACGTAATTCACGCTGTTGGACCCAGGATGGGGGAAGGGAACGAAAATGAAAAGTTAAAATATGCCACACTAAACTCACTTAAATTAGCAGACGAAAATAATCTTAAAAGCATTTCTCTGCCGGCAATCAGCGCAGGCATTTTTGGCTTTCCCATCGAAAGCTGTGCCGAAATAATGCTCAAAACAACTATAGAATACCTTAATGGACAAACCCGACTTCAAAAGGTCATCTTTTGTCTCTTCGGTAATGATAGTTACAAGGTCTTCGCAAAACAACTTAAGCAGGAAATCTCAAAATGAGGGCGATGATATTAAATAAACATGCGCCAATCGAAGAAAAACCTTTAGAGCTGGTCGATTTACCAAAGCCCACTGTTGACGATAGACAGATTCTCATCAGGATTTCGGTTTGTGGTGCCTGCCATACCGACCTCGATGAAGCTGAAGGCCGGTTAAAGCCGACAAAGCCGTCAATCGTTCCCGGCCATCAGGCCGTTGGAAAGGTCGCTGATAAGGGGAAAAATGTAACAAAATTTAAAATCGGCGACCGTGTTGGAATTACGTGGCTGTATTCCAGTTGCGGCAAATGTGATTTTTGTCAGGCCGGTAATGAGAACCTCTGTAGCCAGGCAAAATGGACAGGAAAAGACGCAAACGGGGGTTATGCAGAATTTACAGTCATCGGTGAGGATTTCGCTTATCCGATCCCTGAAGTGTTTTCAGACTCCCAGGCAGCGCCGCTTTTATGTGCCGGCGTAATCGGTTATCGCACACTTAGACTTGCAGATATAACAGATGGTCAAAAGATCGGCCTGTTCGGTTTTGGAGCATCAGCCCACATTGTGATTCAAATAATCAAATATAAGTTCCCTAATAGCCCCGTCTATGTCTTTACAAAGACAGCTCAACACGCCGAGTTAGCCAAAAGTCTCGGCGCTGTCTGGACAGGTCGGTCTTCTGACCAGCCGCCTGATAAGTTAAATAAGATTATGGATTTTACACCAGTCGGCCAATGCGTCCGGGATGCCCTCGGCGTCCTCGAAAAAGGCGGCCGTTTGATTATAAATGCCATTCGCAAGGAAACTCCTGTCCCGCCGCTGGAGTATGCTAAATATCTCTGGCTTGAAAAAGAAATAAAATCCGTTGCCAACGTTACACGTCAGGATGCTGAAGAATTCTTACCCTTAGCAGCCCGGATACCTATCGCTCCTACAATCGAACAATTCCCGTTAAGCCGGGCCAATGAAGTACTCTGTTCGATAAAGAATTCCACGCTCCGCGCTGCCGCTGTCCTGAAGATCCGAGACTAAAAGCAGATAAAAAAAAACATCTGATGTAATTGAATTTACTGGTTGAATATAATATCATAATAGAAGAATAGTATGCTGATAACTACAAGCGAGGAGTAGCCGAGCATGATAATTTTAGATTTGAATAATTGAGCACATTATAGTTTACCCGGATCAGATAAAGATTATAGTTTTTTTGAAAAAGTCACTCTAATGGAAACTAAATTTAACGTCTTTGAGATTCTGGAGATAGCCGAAAAAATCGACCATAACGGGGCTAAATTTTATCTCAAAACTGCTGAACTGTTCGATGACCCGGAACTTCAGAATATATATTATATACTGGCCAGCTGGAGAGCCAGGCACGAAAAAATTCTTGCTCTGAGAAGAAAACGGTTCTCCGAAAAGACCGGCGAATTCGGAACTTTCGACCCAAACAATTACGTTTTGTCAAATCCAAACGTCATGGCAGGCCTGACTGTGTTCTCCCACAAACCGGATTCATCAGGAAGATTGACCGGAGCCGAAAGCAGAGAACAGATAATTAAAGATGCTGTCAGAAGAGCAAAAGAGGCCGTCTTTTTTTATGACGGACTAAAAGACTTTGCTCGGGACCCGGCCGGCAAAAGTACTGTCGACAAGATTATTAAAGAAGAGAACCGCCACATTCGTCTTCTCACTGAACAATTAGAACAGCAGTAATCGCTCATCTAAAATACAGCAGTATTTCGCTTTACCGGTGTTGTTATTTGCCTTTGCTCGTGCTCGCACCGGTTCAAAGATTCAGCTTTATCTGAGTGTAAATAACACGCGCTCTTTCCTCGTTGCCGGACAGGAATTTACTTGCTTTAATACTTATATTGGTAATATTGTTCGCCCCCGGCTCCATACGTATCGTAATAGTCTTACCATCTGCAATTTTACCGACAATCTTAGCATAAAATACGTCTTTCGCGGTTTCGATGACCTCTACCTCCAGCTGTTTGAGAGCTGTCACTGTCGCCGCATAAACGCTGTTCAGATCCTGGCTGGCCACAGCGTAAAGCTTGCCCCTTGAATAAACAGCAGCATCAGTACCTATAAAATTAGGCCTGCCACAGCCGCAGACAGACAACATCAAACCCGCAAGCACAAAAACTTTCCAGATTCCTCTCATTGACATTTTTTATACTCCTTAAAATTTTTCATATTTTCATTTCCAAACTACCTTTAATAACTCAGATTGCCAGGGTTTTTCTTTTACTCTAATCATAAAAAAACAACCTGTCTTATATTATCAGTAAACACATCGTTGCCATATCAATCAGCGGCAGCGAACAAGCTGGTCCATATCAACATTAAGGCCGGGAATATTTGTCTTCACGTCCTCGATAAAACGCAAACCGTCTTTCCAGTAACCCGCAGTAGGTCTCAAGTCAGAATGAAAACCGATAAAATAACGATTCATATTATGAACTAAAAGCTCTCGCAAATATTTACTTACCATTGAAGCTAACGACACCGGCAAAAATCGCTCATCGGCACCGACTACAAAATGCAAACGCATACTTTTACCGCCGGCCCTCATTTCATAGCTGCTGTCCGCCGGACTCTCACGAAGAATCTTCATTTCCGTATTACCAAACATTCTCTCC
>Ga0307379_10004191_pt1 | contig 20672 bp, 12 predicted proteins | sample UN2MG_FD_202237 | JGI IMG/M metagenome (GOLD analysis project Ga0307379, IMG submission 202237) | Soil microbial communities from Risofladan, Vaasa, Finland - UN-2 | ecosystem: Environmental > Terrestrial > Soil > Coastal area > Acid sulfate soil | place: Finland: Risofladan, Vaasa | collected... | reverse complement strand
GACTTTTCCAAGCGGGCGCCTTACCCTTAATTTGAGAACGCTCAATACATAGTGAAGTAACATAAAAAGTGTTACAAAAAAACACGTTCAGAATTTCTTTTCCCATAGGAACTTACGAAAAACAGCACGCATGTAACACATTATTACCTGTTAAAGATTACTTTTTCCTTGATGAGAGACAAGAATGTTTGTATTATAATGTTGAATCTCATACTTTGAAAAGTTAGAGATATCGGACAGTTCAGTTAAACGCTCAACAAGGAGTGAAGTCAAACCCGTCATAAAGGAGCTGGAAAATGAGCGGCATTTTTGGAGTAGTCTCTAAGGGAAACTGTGTCGAAACTCTCTTCTACGGCACGGATTACCATTCACACCTCGGAACGGAATTCGGCGGTATGGCAGTCTTTGGAGATGAATTCTCACGCCAGATCCGTGATATAAGTCAGAGCCAGTTCAAGGCGAAACTTTACGACGGCTATCAATATATGAAGGGCAACAAGGGGATCGGCGTTATCAGCGATCTGGACGAACAGCCTATTTATCTAAAATCGAAATTCGGGCCATTCAGCATAGCAACGAACGGAATCGTCGAAAACGCTGAAGAATTGGCCCATCAGCTATTACAGAAAGGAATATCTTTCAGCGAGGTAAGTAAGAGAACCGTCAATTCCACAGAGCTGGTAGCAAAACTTATCAGCCAGGGCAACAACATAATAGACGGTATAGAGAAGATGTTTAATGCAATAGAAGGCTCCTGCTCACTCCTGCTGCTCAATGAAGACGGAGTATACGCGGCAAGAGACAGGTGCGGATACACACCGCTTGTAATCGGCAGGCGCAAGGATGCATGGGCGGTGACGAGCGAGACCACGGCTTTTCCAAACAACGAGTTTATTATTGTAAAACACCTTGATCCGGGCGAGATAATTCTGATAAACGATGAAGGTATTATGCAAAAAAGGCCGGGCAGCCGGGATGTGGACCAGATTTGTGCGTTCCTCTGGATTTACACCGGTTTTCCGGCATCGAACTATGAAGGAATAAACACAGAAATAGTCAGAGAAAAATGCGGGCGCTACCTTGCAAAACACGACAAGGATATCGACGTCGACGTAGTCTCCGGCGTTCCCGACTCCGGGCTCGCCCATGGATTAGGATACGCAATGGAGTCCGGCAAGCCTTTCAGACGCCCCCTTGTTAAATATACGCCGGGATACGGCAGAAGCTATACCCCGCCTTCGCAGGCAAAACGCGACCTCATCGCAAAAATGAAACTCATTCCCATTAAGGAAGTCATCAAGGGTAACAGCATCGTTGTCTGTGAAGATTCTATCGTGAGGGGAACCCAGCTCAAGAACTTCACTATAAAAAAGCTCTGGGATTGCGGCGCCAAAGAAATACATGCAAGACCGGCCTGTCCCCCGCTGATGTTTCCGTGCAGGTTCAACCTTTCGACGCGCTCGATTAGCGAACTTGCCGCCCGTAAAGCCATTCGCGATATCGAAGGGCACGACCTAGAGGATGTGTCGGAATATATTGACCACAACTCCGAAAAATACAAGCAAATGGTGAAGTGGATCGCCAGAGATTTGGGCGTTACAACGCTCAGGTATCAAACTGTAGATGATATGGTCAAGGCCATCGGGCGGCCCAGGGAGAAGCTCTGTCTCTATTGCTGGACCGGCAAATGTCCAAAATCGACATGTCGAAAACCGGCTATAAAAATAGTCGAGACAAAGAAGGCATCCCCTAAAAAAGCAAAAGAAAGAAAAGCCGCACTTTAATCGGGATTTCAGCCGGTGCCCGGCGCCTGAGATTATGCTGCCTTAACTTTAGCGGTTCTGTTCGTCAGATACACACCCGAGATGACCAATACGGCCCCTGCCGCGAGCGACGGGGTGATTGGCTCGGCGAGGATAAAAAAAGCACACAAGATCGCGGATATGGGCACAAAATTAATGAACAGGCCTGCTTTTGTCGGACCGATACGTTCTACGCCCTGGTAATACCAGACAAATCCGATGACAGTCCCGAAAACGCCCAGGTAAGAAATACATAACCAGTCGACGGCGGATTGGCTTGCGATATTCCGGACCAACCCCTCAAAGAAAGCCGGAACCGCCAAAGCGACCGCTCCGACTACGGATGAATACGATACCGACGCGAGCGGAGACAGGTTGTTCATAACCGCTTTGCCTACCAGGGAGTAAACCACCCAGCTCAGGACACAGCAAAAAATGTAAAGTTCGCCCAAACCCAGGCCGCCCTCGAATATCCGGTTTATATTGCCCTTCGAGATGACTATTATTGCTCCGCAGACCGAGATGACAATTCCAAGACCTTTTACCGGGCTGATCTTCTCTTTGAGGAAAATTGCCGAGCAGATTGTAATGAATATCGGGCATGTTGCGATTATAAGCGACGCCCGGCCGGCCTCGATTATTTTGAGTCCCTTGAAGAACATGATGTTGTAGATAAAAATGCCCGTAATTCCGAGCAGGATAACAGGCATGATTTGCGACTTTTTCAGCTTAGGGAGCTTACCTTCGATTCTCCACGTCAGTAACAACAGAAGTATCGAGGCGATAGTAAATCTGAGCAATGCAATCGAATAAGGCCCGACATTTTGGGTGACGAGCCTGCCGGCAACGAAAGTGCCTCCCCAGAACAGTGCCGTCAGGAGCAGCTTCAGATAAATCTTCATATAAGCAGGATTATGGTGTTATTGTTTGGATATTTCAAAGATAACAGTGCCGCCGTTCGTGCAATCGAATGGGTCAGGGCATTGAATATAGGCCTTGGATTTATCTTCTTTGCCGTCCAATCCCCATTGGGCGGGCTCGGAAACGCGCAGGGCGTTATAATAAGGCATTAAAGCCGCCAGGGCGTGCATGCAAACGGGAATGTCGCTTACAAGCTGATAACCGGCTTTTAGAACGAAGGAATCGCCAACTTTATATGTCGGGCAATGGCCCCTGATTTCTTTTACCGTCACTACAGTTTCCATGTCAACTTACCTCCATAATGAAAGTCTATTTGGCAACACTATACTATTATGCCGCTATCATTGCAATATTATCCCGCCGGACATTAACCATCCAGGCTTGTTCCATAGCCCGGATCAGATGCTTGGAGCAGAGCTGCAAATGGAAACGCACAATAAAATGTAAAAATAGCTAAATTTTTCGCACATGTCGGAAAATAACGATAAAATCACGCCGGAACAGCCGGGCCCTAAAGAATAATCAATTGATATTCGTAATTATAGGACTAAGCAAATTGGCTCCACTACGTTCAATGCCGGGATTCCTGACTTGAATTATTCGAAAACCTGCGTAAGTTTTGTTGATTTCAGCGTGAAAAAATGCTACAATTCTCGTGTAGTCCTCGGTGAGTATTGTATTACTACAACAGGAAAAGGGGCATCCGCCTACTTGGCAGCGTTTCTCTAATTCTTTTTTGGATAAGTACTTACGATGTAGCAAGATATGCCTCTGATAAAAATTAAAAATCTAAATCCGAAAAGCAAAATTGAGCTAAACTTCTGCCGGAAAGCGGCAAGTCCACTTTTATATAGAGCAGGATTTTAGAAGTAGTGATTAATTGACATAATTATGGAAATAACGTTACATTTATCCTCAGTGATGGCACTTACTTATAGTTTTTTATTGTGCGATAGTGTTAACAGGGGTCCAGTATGGATCAGCAGTTGGATCAGATAGAACTGATCAGACGGGCTCAGAGCGGCGATAGGCAATGCCTGGGTCAGTTGGCTAAGCAGGCAAGATCACGCCTGTATACGTACGTTTACCGTCTAACTCAGAAGGATGATTTAGCCCAGGAAATTGTACAGGAGAGCTTGTTGGAGATGTGTAAGGTGATAGGCAAGTTGAAAAAAGCGGATCGGTTTTGGCCCTGGCTGTACGGCATAGCCATTAACAAGCTAAGGCGTCATTATAGAACCGAGCAGACACAACGAAAAGTGGCGATTTCCAGTATGAAAATTAAGAACACACTGAAAGACCGGCAGGATGGGCTGGAGAATCTCGTCGGCGAAGAGCTGAAAAATATCGTCTCGACGGCAATGAAAAAGCTAAGGACCCGGCATAAAGCCGTGCTGGTAATGCGCTGCTATGACGAGATGCCCTACTCGGACATTGCCGAGTCATTGGGATGCAGCGAATTTAGCACGCGCATGCTGTTTTTACGCGCGAAAAAGTGCTTGCAGCGAGAGCTTTCGCGCAACGGCTTCGGCAAAGGCTCTCTGCTGGCCGCCCTGGTGTTGTTCGGTAAGATTACAGCCCCAAGCGAGGCCGCTGCGGCACAAGTTTCGGTCACGGCTGCCGCGACCAAGGTCGGTTTAATGGCGGGAATCGCCGGTCTGGCGACTTCGAAAACAGCGATTATATCGCTCACTGCGGCCGGAGCATTAACCGCCGGAACAGTGGTTATGAAATCAGGACCTTTGAATCAAGGCGTCGAAAACCCCCAGCCCTCACTGACCAGCACACAGGATATCGGCCAGTTGGGCCAGAGCGGCAATCCCAACCAGGAATTCTGGTACTATTTCCCGGAAAGTCCGGCAGACGCCATGATGCTAAGGGCAAAGTCGGGTCCGGTCGGCGACAAATCGTACTGGCAGGTATTGCAGGACGGCCGTGCAAATTACTACTACAATAATAATCGCCTCCAAATTAATAACTACCGCATGTGGTCCCGCGACCTTAGCGTGCAAAAGATCCCGACGGACGACCCTGAAATGACCGAGTTTATCTGCCAGGTCGAGGGAAGCAAAAATAACATGAAGCATGTAGCGCCCAGAGGCAAAGGCCTGCTGGTTGTTGCCGCTCAGGGCCAAAAAAATGATGACAATCAGCTCTGGTCCACCCGTCATTCCAACGTCCTTGAAGAAGGCTATTTCCAATCGGACTGGCCGGCCACGGCAAAAACCTTTGACAACCGAGACCAGATGCATAAACGCGGATGGACATACTTCAGAGTCGCAGGCCAGCTAAACGGACAGAACGTCTCGGGCACCGGAAGAATGCCGTTTGTCAATCTGACCAGCAAACAATACGGCCCCTGGCTGAAGCTGCACGTTGGATCTCTGAGTATATTTGATACATACAAGGAAGCTTATATAAGCAAGCCGTCTTCCGCCGAAGCGAAAACATACAAGGGCGGCAGCTTCTTCAAGGGACTTTGCAGGCCCTGGATGGGACTGCATACAATCGATACGGTTCGCCGCGACGCCGCCGAACAGCGTATCTGGTTCGAGACCAGGCATACGCCGGACAGCCGGTTCGCCGAGGTGGAGCTTACCTGTGAAAACACCAGAATCGTATATAAGATCGATATGGAAACAGATGTAGTTGACGAAATCACCTTCTCCACAGACCAGGGCAATACAGGAAATCTGAAGTTTTCGTATCTCCAGTCTGTCGATGGAGTTAGCCAGGAGTTTATCTCTCCGGGCAGGCCAAAGAACCCGACGAATACCGGGAGCGGCCCGGGACTCTTGTGGCTTGTGCAGTTAGTGGAGGGTTCACTTAAATAGACCATGGGTTTATGCGTACCCATAGTGCCTTCGCCGAGGATCAGGATTAGAAGTGGTAAATCACCTGAATTAAGTAATTGAGAATATATGCTGGGAACCTAAAAGGAATAGAAGAGATGAGAACGCCGGGCACAAATTGGTTTTGTACTACTGCTGCTATTTTGGTAATTGCAGCAGTCTGTCTGATTCCCAGCCCGGCAAAGGCTTACGAATACTCGGACGACTTCAGCAGCGACAAAGCCGAAGGAGATAGCAACTTTCACTCCATTTTCTGGCCGCAGGGGGCCTATCCTCCACAGCAGGCGTTTTTATACTTTCATGATAATGGAGATGAACGTAAATTAGGATTTAGAGATTACAACGGAGATGAAGCCTCTCTGTGTTATCGCTTCCCCGAAGGCTCGGAAAATTTAACAGGTTCTGTTTATGGAGTACTACTGATTGATGCCAGGCGCCTGGAGTCATCTGGCTATTTAACTTACCAAACTTCTGCTGACGGTGTCAACTGGTCGTCCCCACAGGAACTGGAGCCGGCAAGCCACAACATCCCGATAGAGTCGGTCCGGGGCAGTTGTTATGTAAAATTCTCCGGTACCGCGGTTCTTATAGATAATCTTGAGGTTAATTTGTACACGCCTTCTGCAACGATTCTTGTGCCGGAGGACTTTGCAACGATACAGGAAGCGATCGATTACGCCCGTGACGGCGAAATCGTGGAGGTCGGCCCGGGTACCTACAGAGGCGACGGCAACTGGGACATCGACTTTCAAGGCAAAGCAATCACCGTTCGCAGCTCTCTTGGGCCTTACGATACGACTATCGATTGTTCGGGCTCCGAAGGCCACAGAGGATTTTACTTCCGACGCAGCGAAGGATCGGACTCTGTTCTGCGAGGCTTCACAATAAAAGGAGCAACCATGCCGGGCTCGAATGCTATCGGGGGCGGAATATTGTGCGAATACAGCAGCCCAAGCATTGTTGATTGTGTTATCACAGAGTGCGCAGCAGATCAGGGCGGTGGAATCGGAGTCTTCAGAGGTTCACCTACCATTATCGATTGTGTAATTGAGGATTGTCAGGCCGGGGGCTCCGGCCAGGCCGGATCAGGTGGCGGAGGAGGCGTCGGTCTTATCAGAAGTTCCGATGTTACTATACTATACAGCCAGATAAGGGATAATTCCAGCAGTCGTTCCGGGGCGGGAGTATATTGCCGACAAAGCAGTGCTTTATTTTCCAATTGTGATGTTTCGCACAATACGGCACAAGGAAGTGTTCAGGGCGGTGGAATTTTCTGCGACGGCTCTTCTGACATCGAGTTTGAGAATTGTATTATTTCCAACAATACCGCCGAGATTGGCAGTGGTTTGTGTGCCGGCACCTCGGGCGATAGCGCCGTCGAGAAAGTCATAATAACCAACTGCACTATTGCTGACAACAATCTGGGCGGAGGAATCCACTCATTCAGCAGCGATATTACAATTATAAACAGTATCGTTTGGGCTAACGACGGCAACTCCGTAACACTGGTTAATCCGTCATCGAATAATCCGGTTCAATACTCATGTGTTGAGGGTGGTTATCTAGATTATCCAAGTCAGGGTAATATCGACAGCGACCCGCTGTTTGCATCATCAAGCGGCAGCGATTATCACCTAAAGTCCTTCATAGGTCGTTACCAACCCGGGAGCGACAAGTGGGTAGAAGATAACATAGACGTATATAGCCCATGCATTGATGCGGGCGATCCACAGGATCCCGTCGGTGCCGAGCCTGTTACTAACGGCAAGCGAATCAACATGGGCGCTTATGGCGGAACTGCAGAAGCCAGCAAAAGCAAATATGGATTTATACTTCACGTTGATAAATCCGGCAGTAATTCCAACTCGGGCATGAGCAGGTCAGACGCCTTCGCCACTATCCAAAAAGCAGTGGACATGGCTTGTGACGGCGATACGATTCTGGTCTGGCCCGGGACTTATCGAGAAGATGTTGATTTAAAAGGCAGGGCAATAACTCTCCAGAGCGCAGACGAAGCCGCAGTAGTAACCGCCTCGACTGCTTATGCGTTTTCGTTTTATACAGGCGAGAACGCAAATTGTGTCTTGCGGAATTTTATCATCACCGGCTGCAACAGAACTGACGGAGGTGCCATCTACCTCGACAATAGATGTTCGCCGACACTTACTAATTTAACGATAACCGACAACATATACGGTATCTATTCCGAGGAGGGGGCAGAACCTGATGTCGTTAATTGTATTCTCTGGAATAATACAAACGGTGATTTGTACCATTGCCGTGCAAGCTACAGTTGCATACAAGATAATGAAGCTGCTGAGGGCATTGGAAACATCAGCGAGGATCCGTTATTTGCTGATCCCGTCAGCGGCGACAACCATTTAAAGAGCAGATACGGCAGATATTCGCCAATCGACGGTTCATGGCCAACCGATTCGCAAGATAGCCCATGTATCGATACCGGCGAACCCGGTACGGATCCGTTAGGACGTGAACAGAAACCTCACGGCAGCAGAGTGAATATGGGTGCTTACGGTGGAACGCCGTTTGCGAGCCGGAGTGGCCAGTAGAAACGGGACCAAATAAAGTATTCCTGATGAAAAATAATTGGAGAGCATGACTGCAAGGTGGCGATAGTTCACATAAGTCAAGTTAACAGCATTACTTAAGACCCCTCAAGTTTTACGTGTTTTTTTCGCCGATGGCAAATTAAGTGGTTGACACAAAATTATAGGTCGTGTATAATCACTATTGTAGTTTTTGTGCGCCATTAGAGCGCATATATTTGGTCTGGACACGATAGGAGGATACGAAAATTCGCGTCCGAAGCAGACAAATGAAGGTGGATGATGAAAACAGAGGGTTCACGTTAGTCGAACTTCTTGTGGTAATCTCTATCATTTCCGTCTTAATGGCTATTTTGGTTCCGTCACTTCGTAAAGTGCGGCAGCAGGCACGCGCGGTCGTAGCCGCCCAAAACCAGAAGGAAATCGTATCAGCCACAACCATCTTCGCTTCCGACAATAACGAAAGATATCCCGAATCGGTTGCCACAGTCGGATTCGGCAACAACTGGAACTGGTCGGACCCCACCAAGCTTACCGGCAACAAGCACCGCAGCCCCGGTATTCACCGCGCAATGAGCGAATACCTCAGGGGCTACATAACCGATGCCCGCACCATGTACTGCCCCAACGCACCGCAGAGATACAAATACCTGCAGCAGGCATGGGACACCGGTGACGCATGGGACTATCCCGAAGACGAGGCCTTCTCGACCGATCCGGTCGGCGGGACATATTGCTTCTACTGGAACTACACAGGCTATGTCGGCGGGCGAAAGGTCGTCTTCAGAGGACCGCAGGGTCCGGCGAGCGGCGGAAGAAAATTCAGCAAGCTGATCGTAACTGACTATTTCGGCTACGACCACTGGAGAAGCCCCTGGTCTCACGGTAGCTGCGAACAATTTAACGGGGCCGACATTAATCCGGAAACATGGCTTCTTTCGGCCTACTGGTTCCGCGAGGGCGATATCGAAGATCCGCCGGAAATCAAGCTGCGGGCGGGCTACACCGATGGGCACGTCGAAACCTATTCGCCCTCGGACACCGTGCCGATGAAAGTTTCCATCACCGCCGACGGCACGACACCATACCCGGATGGTATGGGCCCCGGCATATTCTTCCTGCCAAGAAACGCACTCCAGTAAATTGCCTTTTCGCCGAATTCCGATTGCCGATTTTCAAGTCGCAAATCCAACAATATCAAAAAATAGAAATCAACCGCTGATTTTAAGTCGTATTTCCTAAATTGGCTACAGACTCCGTCCTGAGCGCAGTCGAAGGAGAACGCAGAGAAAGCAGACAATTAATCATTTATCAATAATCATTTTCTTAGGCCGCTGATTAACGCTGATAAACGCAGATTTCAAGTCGTATATCGTATAGCGTTTAGGAAATTCCGGCTCTTTTACCTTTTTACTTTTTACTTCTTTTCGTATGTCGCCAGTTGGTTCTCGACTAATTCTCTCATTCGCTCAATTCGCTAATTACTTACGTTGTTTTCCTGTTTTTTTGCCTCGGAAATAAGCTTTTTCATAGCGGAATATGAGAAAATTTGACTTTTTTTGCTTTTCTTAAAAAAATCTCAAGTTTGTTGACAACATTTGACCATCGACAAACGCTGTGTATAGTGAATGGTCGTTAGTGAATAGTCGATAGTTGACGGCCCCGGTCTTCACTTAGCTGCCTGCGTTGGGGATTTGGCACAAGTGAAACGTTTCGTGGAGCAGGGAACCGATGTCGATGAAAAGGACGAACTAAACTGGACGCCCGCATTCTGGGCGGCATCCACCGGGCAGTTTAAGGTCTTTGAGTTTCTCATCGATAATGGAGCAAGACTCGATGTAAAGGCGACACGGAACAGAACGCTTCTGCATCAGGCATCTCAAGCCGGCAGTAAAGAAATGGTGGAGTGGTTAATATCAAAAGGCGCCGATGTCAACGCCAGGGATAGTCAGGGCCTGACTCCCCTGAACTGGGCCAAGCGCAGAGGACATGCCAGCACTGTAGAACTGCTGCTTGAGCTCGGAGCGAAAGAGTGATTGAACTTAAAAATTCGATGAATAATTGAGTTGTGCTTGATAATGACAGGTTTTGATAGAGGACATCGGCTGGAAATAAGTGTGGTATCCCCGGCATTAACCATCTTACGAGTAAAACCAATCGCAAAGCGTTGGGTGGCAGCCTCATCCCGATTTCGTTTATCGGGATGGGGATGGTGAATCCAGGCGGAGCCATCCCCAACCCATTCGACTTAGCTCAGGAGAGCGCTGCGCTTTAGGCTGCCACCCTTGCAAGCTATCAAATCAAATTTGACAGGGCTTTAACGGCCGGCAGTCGGCTTTGCCTTGCTGTCCAGAAGTAGCTGGCCCGGCGGCGCTTTCCAGACCCGGCACAAAGCATTTTCCGCCCGTCTCCAGCCTTTTTCCTGCAGAGCCGGTTTAGTGCTGTAAATTCGCCGCTCTGTATCAGCGTGATAATATTCATAAAGCGGCACGATGCATGAATTCTCGCTCTCCGAGCCGCTCGACGGCAAGGTATAAAAAAGCGGTTCAGCAGATGGATCAGGACGCTCCACGGTCAGTCTGATTGCCCGCCCTTTATCAGCGTAGATGGGGACAAGATCACCGTGAGCCCTTTTTGGCTCGACGGCGTAGAACGGTATCGATTCGACAGAGTCCCATTTATTCGTCTTTTCCACACCGTCACGCAGCAGGTAGTTCCGCGTGGGCAAAACGGAATTTGCCCACCCTACAAGTTCATCCCGTACTTGATAGACCGCCACCGGCAGAGCCAGGCGCGGGTCATCGAGGTTCAAGCGGTACATGATCTGATTGTAATCATAACGCGGCGTGGCGTTTTCGAGCGAGCCGGAGAATGTGAACGTGTACGTGCCTTCGAAGAAAATCACACGGCCGCCATCCTTATCGAAAAACGGATGCTGCTTCGGATTGTAGAAGGAATACTTATTGTGAGTAGCAATCTTTCCGGCATAGGCCCACGGCCCGACGGGCGTGTCGGCCTCGGCGTACCAAACCTCGCCAAGGAATGAGCTTTCGCCGAACTGCTGCACGAAAATCGCGACCCATCGCTGGCGGTATTCGTTGAAATAGACGCTGCCGCCGTGAGGCGTGATTTTTTTGCCCGAGGTTATATCGTAGAGATGCGTGTCTTTCTTCTCTTGGTTCAGAGTTTCGATCAGCGAAGGCATTTTAGAGGCATCATTGCCAATCAGCTCTCCGGCGCGGACCCAGCGGCAGGGCTCCGGCGGCTTCGGAGACTTCAAGACTTCGTAAAGGTTCGGGTCGAGGACGTAGTCCCACTCGGCTTTGACGCGCATCCGAACCGACAGGGGAAACTGCGTGGCAAAGTAATAGTATTGCTCACCTTCGACATCCACGGCAAGAGCATGCCCCGAATTATGGTACGGCAGGAAATCCGGGCCCGAGCGAACAAGCGGTTCGAACGAGCCTGTCGCATCATTGAAGACTACCAGCCCGCGTTCGAGCACCTCGCCGAGATTTTTAAGCCTGGCGAGTTTGGCGACCATCCGCTGCCGGCCCTCTTTGTCCCTGACAGTCAGCAGGCCGTCGAGCCAGACCAGGCCGGGCTCTTTCAGAGGACAAACCGGCCTGCTGAATCCATCCGCAGCAACGTAGTATTCGAGATCGACGCCGAGAGAGGGATCCAGCCCTCCCCGCCCGGGCAGATCCGAAACGGCGCCGGACATCGCGAAGTGGCCGAGCGGATACGAAGGCCTTCCCGTGTCACCCCACATCCAGAACAGACGATCCCCGTAGATACAAGTGTACACCGAATCCTGCCCCATGACCTGCCCGTTGAGAACCGGGTTTTTCAGCGGAACCGGACTGCCGGTGAGAATACTGTCACGGTAGATTCCCTGGCCCGTGACTCGATAGAGCCGCTCGGCAATGTTGAGCCGGTCGATTTTAATTACGGCACTGCCTCCGGGCGAAGTCTTCAGCGTTGTTCCATGCATGCCGAATCCGTCTTTTGGAAATTCATAGCCGTGACTTTCGACGAAAAAAAAGACCTCTCTGTCCATCAGGCCAGGCTCGTAATACGCCACGATCCCGTTGCTGTCCGTAAAATACCGCGTGTTATTGGTGGTCCGCAATTCGACCAGAGGCACGCCCCTGCCGGTTTGCCGGTCCACCACCTGAATCTTGAAATAGTTGTTTGAGGAATCCTGCGCCGAAGTTGACCCCTGCTCGACGGCCATAACCAGGCCGGGCGGAACAAGAGCCGGTATAAGCATCATTAAAACGGCTATCAGATGACTTTTGTTAATTGTCTTGATTTCTTTACTCATCGTAATTAAAGAAATTGAAAAAGCCAACGGTCGGATTTGAACCGACGACCACTGGTTTACAAAACCAGAGCTCTACCGCTGAGCTACGTTGGCATCACTATTTTTCGATATACGCGTATATCGACCTCAAGAGCTGTATTATTTTACTTTTATCGGGAAATTATTGCAAGAAAATTAAAGGTAATTTGTGCAAGTACTGTTCAAGAGCGGCCAATTTGATTATAATTCGATACGGTGAAGTTGGCAGTGAGCCGGTCTGATTTGATATGTCAAATATCTGTTATTGTTTTGAAAGGAGATACCCAATGAAGCGGCAAAATAAGATGAGTGATTCCAGGCTGTTATCGGCGTTTTATCGTTCTCTAACTGGTTTTTGGGCTTTTCTTATCTTGCTCGCGGTTTGCGGCGTTGGCCTCGCTGAGGACTGGGCGACTTACCGGTCCGATATAACTCGAAGCGGGATTACCTCCGAAACCGTTGGTCCGGGTCTTTTTCTGCAATGGAAATATGTTCCTGCTCATAAGCCCAAACCGGCCTGGCCGATGCCCGCCGAAGAGATGCCGAGAATGCACAACGACAACGCGTATCACGTGGTGATAGCCGGCGGCAGCGCCTATTTCGGTTCCTGCACGACGAATAAGATATATTCGATCGACGTAGCCAAAGGCGAGGTCCGCTGGACATTCTTTGCCGAAGGGCCGGTTCGTTTTACTCCCACCGTTTATGACGGCAAGGTTTATTTCGGTTCCGACGATGGTTATGTGTACTGTCTTGACGGCAAAGACGGTTCGCTCGTATGGAAGTACCGCCCCGGCCCCAGTGGTGAGAAAATCATTGGCAACGGCAGAATGATATCGCTCTGGCCGGTCAGGACCGGCGTGTTGGTTGATGATGGGATTGTATATTTTGCGGCCGGTGTTTTTCCGTATGAAGGGCTGTATATTTGTGCCCTCAAGGCCGGTGACGGCTCGGTGGTCTGGAAAAACGATACGATCGGTGACCGCGCGCATGAACTGGAATACGGCGGGATATCGCCGCACGGTTACCCGATTGCTTCCAGGGATGTCCTCTATATTCCTTCGGGCCGCTCGATGCCTGCCGGTTTCAATCGGCATACCGGAGAATTTCTATTCTATGCCTCGCCGGGCGCCAAACGAGGCGGGACATGGGCACTGCTGGACAACGACAGACTTATCTCCGGCGTGGACTACTCGGGCAAACCTCACAAGGTCGCCTACGATGCCAAAACCGGGAGAAGCCGGGGCGATGCCTTCGCCTGGTTTCCGGGAATTGATATGACCGTGACTCCTGAGTTTTCATACATCGTGACCGGAGAAGGCGTGTACGCGATCAACCGGACGGTCTACGCTGAAGCCGTCAGTAATGCCGGAAGGCTGGCGAGAGACCGGCAAATATGGGAAAGCCAACTAAATGAGTTTAAGATAAAACTTGGCTCAGCCGATGAGAATTCCCGCGAAAAACTTAAGGAGCGAATCGATGAATTGGCTAAGAAAATAGCCGACGCCGCACAGGAAGAAAGAAGACTGAAAGGTTCCAGCTTCCAGTGGCGCTACTCAAGAAAAAGGCTTCGTTCGGTAATTCTCGCCGGAGATGTTGTATATGCAGGCGGCGAAGGCGTCGTCGTCGGTATTGACGCAAAAACCGGCAAGGAAGTTTGGAAGAGCGACGTAAATGGCGCCGCCGTTGGGCTGGCTGCCTCCGGTGGTTCTCTTCTTGTAAGCAGTGACGAAGGACCAATTTACTGCTTCGGCGGTACCGAAGTCTCGGCGGCTAAAGAAATCAGGCCGTCAATAAAAGCCGATCCCTATCCTAACGATTCGCTCAGCGAAACGTACAAGGCCGCTGTGGAAAAAATCATGGCCGAGAGCGGCATAAAGAAAGGATATGCCCTGGTCCTGGATTGTGAGCAGGGGCGCCTTGCTTACGAATTGGCGAAAAGAACGGAAATGAAAATCGTCGGTCTGGAAAAAGATCCGGAGAAATTAGCTGCCGCCCGGAAGAATCTCGATGCCGCCGGCCTGTTGGGAAGTCGGGTTGTGGTCGAGCCCTGGGACATGGAATCTCTGCCGGACTATTTCGCCAACCTGATTGTTTCCGATGGAATGATCCTGACGGGTAGAACGACTGGAACGACCGAAGAAGGCCAGCGTATTCTTCGCCCCTGGGGAGGTACGGCGTGCCTGAGTTTTCATCGCGACGGGGAGGTGACATGGAGAACATATGTTCGAGGTCCGCTGGAAGGCGCCGGCGCCTGGACGCAGCAGTACTGCGATCCTCAAAACACCGCCTGTTCGGGCGATGAGCTTGTCTACGGCCCGCTGGGAGTACTCTGGTTCGGAGAGCCCGGTCCGCAGGGAATGGTCGAGCGGCACGCATGCGCGCAAAGTCCCGTCTCGATGAACGGCCGGCTGTTCATGGAGGGCGAAGAAATAATCACCGCCGCTGACGCGTTCAATGGCACGTTGCTGTGGAAAAGGGAGATTCCCGGGGCGGTCCGAGTCAAAGTCAAAGCCGACTGCGGGAACCTGGTTGTCACGCAGGACGGTCTGTATGTGGCTGCTGACGATAAATGTTACAAGCTGGATCCGGAAACCGGCGCTACCATTCGTGAATACGAAGTCCCGGCCTCTTCCGATGGGAATCCTCGCCGATGGGGCTATATATCAGTCGTCGGCAATATTCTCTACGGCTCGGCCGCCAAAGCCATGAACGAAGATTACGGTGCCGTTGTGAAGCGTTTCCTTGAAAATGGAAAGTGGAAAAATATTGAGGATGTCCCCGAAAAGTACAGAAGCCAGTACGAGAATTCCAGGAAGTTGTATCCCGATCCGATAGACTTGCGCAGGGCCGCCGAGAGGTCGGGCACTATGTATGGGTCGATGACATCTTTTGCCGGCGGCGGAGAGTTCATGCAGAAAAACGCGGTCACCAGGAACTTAATGGCATCTGACAAAGTCTTCGCCATTGACACCGAGACAGGCAAACTGCTCTGGCAGCGGGATGGCGAAAAGATTGCCAACATTACAATCACGCTCGGGGACGGCAAAATCTTCTACGCCGACAGCGGAATAGAAGACAGACAAAGAGATCGTGCCCTGCAGAGACGGCGAAAACTCACAGACAAGGGCGTGTACAAAGTCAGAGACGGAGTTCTTGAAGAGCTCAAAGAGAAGAAAGAGTTCCTGGCTCAGAAACTGAAAGAGGATCCATCGTACAAACAGAAAGCCCAGGTCGAATATCTTATCAGCTCACTGCAGGCCGAATTGTTCAGGGAGGAGCATCCTGAAGGAACACTGACATACGATGATGCCGACGTTAGGATTGTTTGTGCGCTGGACGCCAAAACCGGCGAGGAATTGTGGAGACGTCCGGTGGACCTGACCGGCTGCTGCGGCGACAAAATGGGAGCCGCCTACAGCAGCGGTTTACTGTTGTTCTTCGGCAACCACGGCAACCACGACGCGTGGAGATTCAGACAAGGCGGCTTGAAATGGCGGCGCATCACGGCGCTATCCGCTGAAAAAGGTAACATGGCATGGTCCCGTGCGTTGAACTACCGCACCCGGCCGGTCATCGTCGCCGATAAAATAATCCTCGAGCCGCAGGCCTGCGATCTGCGAACCGGCGAGATTATCATGCGTGACCATCCTATCACCGGCAAGCAAGTCCCCTGGGAGTTCTTGCGGCCCGGCCACACTTGCGGCACCACCGCCGCCTCGGCAAAAGGCCTTTTCTACCGCTCGGCCTGCACGGCGTTTTACGACCTGGAGCAGGACAACGGAGTCACCATCTTCGGCGCCTATCGCCCGGGCTGTGCCATCAGTATGGTACCGGCCGGCGGTGTGCTGCTAAGCCAGGAGGCGGCGGCCGGATGCACGTGCTCGTACCCAGTACGCTGCTCGATGGCGATGATACGCAAGCCGGGTCGGGCTCAGCCCTGGACGGTCTATGTCACCCCCGGCGAGCTTACACCCGTAAAGCGTTTCACCGTAAATTTCGGCGCGCCCGCGGACAGGAAGGATAACGAAGGAACCGTCTGGTTCAGCTATCCCAATCCGAAGACCGGCTCGTACACCCACTTCCCGAATTACGGCGTTAAGTTCGATCTGCGTGCTAAAACTTTGCCCGGAATGGGTTATTTCTGCCGCGACTTCAAAGGTGTCGAGATAGCCGGTACAGACAAGCCCTGGCTGTTCACATCCGGCTGCCGGGGAATGCTGCGCTGCGAAGTGCCGCTGACCGATAATGCTGCCGAGGAAAAATCAGCCGTGTATACCGTTCGTCTCGGCTTTAACGCCCTGCCGGAAGACCGCGAGGGCCGGCGAGTTTTCGACATCAAGCTCCAGGACAAGGTTGTGCTGGAAAGCTTCGATATCATGGCGACGGCCGGATATGCTAACAGGGCCGTGGTCAAAGAATTCAAAGGCATCGAGGCCGGAAGTGCTATGGTCCTTGAGCTGCTTGCCAGGCCTGCCAATCCGAATCCGGACCAGGCCCCGATCATCAACTTCATCGATGTCATAAGGGAAGATTTCCAATCCTCCCAAACGGCTAAACAACTTGATCCTGGCGGGATATAAACAGGGGCATATACGAAGAGCTGTCCCAGAGACAGATTTTATGCTGAAGCTCGATAAATCACGGTGGCAAATTCGATGCTGAGTTAAGTCTTGTTCTTGTTTTCGTGGAGTGCTCGGTACAGCAGATTTCCGGCGATAATAATAACGACCAGCAGCGCCATAAGGACCATCGCGGCGTATGAACTGTAGGAGGCCACCTGGTTATGAAACTGGCGCAGCAGAAAGGCCCAGCCAATAATCGCCAGAGAAGTTCCGGTCAGCACAACGGCCATGTTCAGCCAGACCCTCAGGCCCAGCAGAAATCCAATCACTGAGCCGACGACCGGACCGGTCATCCAGAAGGGAAACCAGACGAAAGCAAACAAACCGATGACGCCGTATTTCTGGACCTTGTCCTTATGAGTCTCGGCGGACTTTTGGATTCGCTCGAATACTTTCTTGAGCCTTTTGATTACCAGTAAATGCCGCCAGCTAAATACAAACAAGGGATAGAAAATAAGCACGAGAATTGTCTCGATGATGATGCAGATGGGGATGACCGTGCGGTGTCCCAGACCCAGAGAATAGCCGAACGCCATGGCTGCGGCCCGCCCGAAAAGCAGTTCGGTAGCGGTCATTCCAATGAGAACCTGGGATTCATCCGGAGAAAGCAGCATCTTAATCCCGAGCCAGAAGGTATATATTAATGCAATAGCGACTCCGAGCAGTAAAAGACGGCCCTCCGAGCTGGTCAGAAGAGTCTGCTTTAACTGATTTGGCTGCTGCGGATTCAACTCGCCTGCCGGTTTTTTCGATTCTTTTTCCATACCTTAAATATCCGATTGTGTAGATTAAGGCCACTTGCTATTGTAACAAATTGTTCATGTTTTTTAAAGTGTGGCATCGTACCGCCCGGCGGGGTATCATTATAATAGAAGGTCCGGCAGTGTAGCCTGGCCATGAATCCAAGGGATATTCAAGTTTTTATAAGGTAGTTAAGCTCATGTGTCGGACTTTTCCGGTTGCTGTGACCGCATATCTTCCTTTGGCCTTTAATGTTCTTGCAGAGGAAATCCGGCCACAATTTCGTGGCGGCTTGTTTATTCGTACTAATCTGTTTCGGATTCGGCGGCCAATTTGAAACGGAAACTCGCTACATTTCACTGGATGCATTTGTTCGTGCTCGCGGCGGTTCATTTCTTTATCGATGTATTCGCGAGCATGCTGCCTGCCATCCTTCCGGCTCTCCGTGCCGAATTTTCGCTGAGCCTGTCGATGGGCGGGATTGTCATGGCCGTGATGTATTTAACGTGCAATGGCGTTCAGCCGCTGATCGGCCATTTGCGCGCCAACAAGCGCAGGCCGCTGTTTATGCATATCGGGTTGATTTTGGGCTCGGTTATATGCCTGCTCGGTGCCCTGCCAAGAGGCGGCGGCGCCTTTGGAGGCATGATTTTGCTGGCCGTCGTCAGCGGCATCGGAATTGCCATAGTGCACCCGGAAGGGCTGCGAGGAGTCCACCGGCTCAGGTATATCCCACCGGCGGTTAGCACGGCCGTATTTATGGCCGGTGGTTTTCTTGGATATGCGGGCGGCGGAGTGATCTCGACCTTTCTTGTCTCGCGTTTTGGCCTGCGAGGTTTGTATCCACTCATGCTTTTTCCCGTTGTTGGTATCGTCCTGGTCTTATTATTGAGAGTCCGGCTGGCGGTTGAGCGGACTGTGTACGATAAAGAAACGACCCAACAGGAAAAGAACCAGTTGCCTTTCTGGCTCATCCTGGTGATGGCGGTGCCGGCCGCTGTCTCGACAACCATTATCGCATCCCTGCTGCCGACAATGCTCAACGAGCTTGGCTTCGAGCTGACGTTCGGCGGCCTTTCTGCGACGATGTTCGGCCTGGGAGGCGCCGTCGGATCATTTGTCTGGGCGCATGTCGCTCACAAAAAAGGAGAGTTGAAATGCTCGGTTGCGGCACTTTTTTTCGTGATTCCTTTCATCGTGTTATACCTGGTATTCATCAATAGCAGGGTAGCGATCTGGTTGCTTTTTGGCGCCGGATTCTGGGCAATTTCCGCTTATATATTGATGATCACCCTATCGAGACAGGCCGCCGGGCTGACTCTCGGACAGCGAATGGGATTCATGGTGGGAGGAACCTGGGCGCTGGCTTATATCGTTTTTATACCCCTGCTGCGGATCGCCGAACATTTCGGCTCGGACGTCATCTTAAAATTCTCGCCCCTCGGTTATGTGCTCTCAGGCGCGTTTGGGCTTTATGTTATGCTTAAAGCACGGAAACCGGCCCTGACGAAATCACCCGGCTGATTGCCGGCGAAAAGAGATTCAAAACCCATTTCGAGTCAACATCGGACAAAGTGCGCGCCGTTCCATTCTTTTTTAAAAATTCTTTTACACAAAACAGGTTTTGGGTGGTTAATATTAAATGGAAACTGAACATGTTCGGATTTTGTGGAAAATTGGAGCGTTAAAATGAGGCAAAGCGAGCGATTGGAGATCTTTGAAAAGGTAAGAACCAGGTATTCGGTTTTTCTGCTGACGGTTCTCTGGAAACTCACAGGCGACAGGGAGCTGTTCACCGAGGCGATGCAATATACGCTGATGGGAATGTGGGAGCACATCGATAAGCTCAGCGGCAGAAAGGCAGGAGCTTATATCTACAGGATCGCACTGTCGGCCAACTCCAGGGCCTGGCGAAATAGAATCGGCAGAAACGGCGAATTGCCGACAAGCCGAATCGACATCGAAACGGACCCGGGAGAAAAACTCGGCCGGGTCGAGCTGACGGCGAAAGTAAGAAAAGCCATCAGCCGGCTTCCCGACAAGCAGGGCAAGGCAATAGTTATGCGATACATGGAGCAACACGATTACGAAACAATTTCTGAAAAGTTGTGTTGCACAAAAGCTTCTGCAAGGTCACACGTATCGAAGGCACTTGCAGTTTTGAAAGACAAATTGGTAACTTTAGCTTAAACAGGAGTAAGAAAATGAATAAAGACAATATCGAAGAAATCCTGAAGAATATCAGCGCAGAGGAAATACCGGCCGACGTGCACAAAATCGCTCAGGAAACCTCCAATAATTTCAGCAGTTCTTTAAAGCAAACAAGACAACCGAAACAATTTATTTTATTGGGGCAAATCATGAAAAGTAGAATATCAAAATTAGCCGCTGCCGCGGCGGTGATAATAATAGCGGCGTTAATAATCAATCTTCAATTCATCAGTACTTCAGGTGTAGCATGGGGAGCTTTGGTCGAGAAAATTGAAAGTATTGAAAGCGTTGTTTATCATTTAACAGGTAATGCTACAATGCAGGGCATACCACAGGAACAAATTCCAAACAGCGATACAATAGCTTACTATTCTTCAGAGTATGGAACGCGAGCGGAACAATATATGAATGGGAAACTCAGTTTTATAATGTATTTGAATCCGAAAGAAAATATCTTTGTCACTGTCATTCCGGAACAAAAGAGGTTTATGAGAGTAATAGACAAATCGCCGGATGAATTAAAACAAATAGCCGAAAAGGATGATCCTCGAGCAATGGTCAGGCACATGATGTCGGCAGAGTATAAACATCTTGGCCGGGACAAAATT
>Ga0307379_10004190_pt1 | contig 20673 bp, 15 predicted proteins | sample UN2MG_FD_202237 | JGI IMG/M metagenome (GOLD analysis project Ga0307379, IMG submission 202237) | Soil microbial communities from Risofladan, Vaasa, Finland - UN-2 | ecosystem: Environmental > Terrestrial > Soil > Coastal area > Acid sulfate soil | place: Finland: Risofladan, Vaasa | collected... | reverse complement strand
CTCGGGACGATAGCGGATGTCGGCCCTGCGGGCCTGGAAATCCCCGAAGTTGCTACAACTGGACACCTCCAGCCACTCCTGCACCCCAGGCGCCCACATCTCCAGGTCATACTTCTTCATCGCCGCGAAAGCCAGGTCACCGGTACACATCTCCACGACACGATGGGGGATCTCCAGTAGTTCGGCGATCCGTTCCGCATCGGCCACCAGTTCTTCAAGATGCTCCTGAGAAGCCTCCGGTTCCACGAGGCGGACCATCTCCACTTTGTCGAATTGGTGCCCCCGTTTGATGCCCCTCGTGTCCCTTCCCGCCGACATCTGCTCCCGGCGGAAGCAAGCGGTGAAGGCCACGTACTTGATGGGCAAGGATCCGGGCGGAAGAATCTCCTCACGGTGAAGATTGGTGACCGGCACCTCAGCCGTGGGGATCATCCACAGATCATCAGGTTCGTAGCGGTAGAGATTGTCGGCGAACTTCGGAAGGTTGCCGGTGCCGACGAGGCACTTGCTCCGCACCAGAAAGGGGGGATACACCTCGGTGTAGCCATGCTCCCCGACGTGCACATCGATCATCCAGCTGATGAGGGCGCGCTGCAGCCTGGCCCCCAGACCCTTGAGCACGTAGAAGCGCGTGCCGGAGATCTTGACGCCGCGCTCGAAGTCGATGATGTCCAGTATGGGTCCCAGGTCCCAGTGAGGCAGGGGCTCGAAAACGAACTGACCAGGCCCGCCCACGGTGCGGACCAGCACATTCTCGCTCTCGTCCTTGCCTACGGGTACCGATGGATGGGGCATGTTTGGCACCAGGAGCAGCAGGTCGTTCAATTCCTCTTCCACTTGGCTGAGTTCCCCATCAAGTTCCTTGATGCGGTCGCCTACTCCCCGCATCTCCCCGATCAACGCCTGGTCCTTCTCCTTCATCTGACCAATCTTCTTCGAAACCACGTTGCGCCGATGCTTGAGGGAGTCGGCCTCGGCCAGCAACTCTCGCCTCTGGACGTCCAGGGACAGTATCTCGTCGATGGGGGCCGACGAATTAAGTTTGACGAGGGCTTCGCGGACCTCGTCTGCACGTTCTCGAATGAACCTCAAGTCAAGCATCATTCATGCCAAATCAGTGTAATCCGCCCTGCCGCAACGCTTCACCGCATAATTCATGAGGGCGGTGGAGGAGAAAACGCTTGTGCGACATTATAGGGCAGCGAGGTTCAAAGTTCAACGCTTGGCCGAACCCGACCACGGTGTGGTGTCCCCGCACGCTAGGACATTGAGGAGAATGATCAGGAAGGAGCACCTTTGGTGCGCAGATGGGGAAAGAGGATCACCTCACGAATGGATGATTGGTCGGTGAAGAGCATAACCATGCGGTCGATGCCCCAACCCATGCCGCCGGTGGGCGGCATGCCGTATTCGAGTGCCCGGACGTAGTCCTCATCCATGGGATGCGCTTCCTCGTCGCCGGCCTCCCGTTGCCTCCTCTGCTCCATGAAGCGCTCCCTTTGATCCACCGGGTCGTTCAGTTCGCTGAAGGCGTTGCCCAACTCCAACCCCCCGATGAACAACTCAAAGCGTTCCACCAGGTCGGGGTTGTCAGGCTGCTTCTTGGCAAGGGGAGATATCTCCAGGGGAAAGTCGGTGATGAAGGTCGGCTGGATGAGCTTCGGTTCAACATGCTCGCTGAATATCTCATCCACCAGGGAGCCGCGGGTGGGTTGAGGGTCTACGTCCAGTCCCTTCTCCTCCACCCGCTGGCGCAAGAGTTCCACCGTCGACGCCTGATAGATGTCGATTCCCGTCTCCTCCAGGATACCATCGCGCATAGGCAGTCGGCGCCAGGGTGGGGTCAAGTCGATCTCGTGGCCTTGGTACGATATGTGCACCGCGCCCAACACCTTCTCCGCGACGCTGGAGAAAGCGTCCTCCGCCAGGGCCATCATGTCGTGGTAGTCCGCGTAAGCCTGGTACACCTCCAGCTGCGTGAACTCCGGATTGTGATGAGACGATACGCCCTCGTTGCGAAAATCCTTACAGATCTCGTAAACTCGATCCAGGCCTCCAACGATGAGCCTCTTCAGGTAAAGCTCGTCGGCGATACGGAGAAAGACCTCCTGATCGAGGGCATGATAGTAGGTGGTAAAGGGACGCGCCATCGCGCCTCCGTATATGGGTTGAAGAACAGGCGTCTCCACCTCTATGAACCCTCGCGAATCCATGAACCGGCGCAATTCCGCAACGATGTGACTGCGGGTGACGAAGACGCGACGCGCATCCTCGTTCACGATCAGGTCCAGATACCTATGCCGATAGCGAGTCTCGACGTCCTTCAAGCCGTGCCACTTCTCCGGCAGAGGGCGCAGGGACTTGGCCAGCAGAGTCAGCTTCGTCACCCTCAGGCTTGGCTCTCCAGTGCGGGTGAAGAAGAGGGTGCCCTCAACCTGGATGATGTCACCGATGTCCAGGTCTCGCTTGAATAGCTCGTACGTCTCCGCGTCTACACCGTCGTCGGCCAGCCTGACATAGGTCTGGAAACGGCCGCTGCCGTCGGCGATGTGGGCAAAAGAGGCCTTGCCCATCACACGGATACTCATCATGCGGCCGCAGAGCTTCACAACCTCAGGGGGGCCACCTTCGCCCCTCTTCTCCTTCCACCTCTCAAGCATCCGGATCGCCTCAGCAGCTGAATGAGTGCACTCCGCACGCAGCGGATAGGGGTCTATGTCCTTCTCCCTCAGTCGTTCCAGCTTCAACCGGCGTTGTTCAAGGAGATCGGTAGATTCCTGGCTCTGTTCTTCGCTCATTGGATATCCAGTATCTTGAAGTGCAGCACTCCGTCTGGGGCTTCCACAGCGACTTCATCGCCAACCTTGCGGTCCAGGAGCGCCTTGCCCAGAGGGGACTCGTTGGAGATGCGTCCCTCGCTAGGATCAGCCTCCGCCGAGCCGACGAGCAGAAAGCTCTCTTCCCCGCCCCCCTTCTCCGCGACCGTCACCCGCGACCCGAAGCTCACAGTTTCCGAGGCTCGCGTGCCCTTCACGACCACTCCTCTCTTGAGGAGTGACTCCAGTGTCAGTATCCGCCCCTCCACAAAGGACTGCTCGTGCTTGGCGTCCTCGTAGCCAACATTCTCCGAGAGATCGCCTCCGTCTATGGCCTCTCGCAGCCGATCCGCCACCTGGGGTCGTTTGACCGAAACTAGATAGTTCAGTTCGGCCTCGAACTTCGCCCTCCCCTCTGGGGTGAGGAGGATCTCTTCTTCAGATCTAGAGTCCTTCATAGGTCACATTCTACCATACGAAGGCATCTCATTCAAGCCAGGAGGCAGTAGGTGAGGCATGGCGTGTCTCCAATCGCCGTTCGATCACCCCTTCGACACATTCTACCTCCCACCTAGAGTGCGCCCCGGGCGGTCGATGCCAGGCGTGACGAGCGTGCCGTTTGCTGCCGCCATCGACTGCGCGTCAACAGCCTGGGTTGGCAGCCGCCTCCAAGCGGTGTATAATGCGTCTACGCGTCGGTTGGCTGCCATCGAACCCTGCGGGAACGAAGTCAAGGTGTCCGCCATAGGAGAGCGAGATGAGCTGGATCAAGGTCCTCCCGCGAGAACAACTGCCAGACGGCCAGAGACGCGTAGTGGAAGCGAATGGACGCCCCATCCTCCTGCTTAGCCTCAAGGGCCAGCTCTACGCCGTGGACAACGTCTGCCCGCACATGGGCGCATCCCTCGCAGACGGCCAGGTCACCGACGATGGGACCATCGTCTGCCCCCGCCATCACAGCGCCTTCGACCTCCACACCGGTGAGGTGAAGGAGTGGAGCCCTTGGCCGCCTGGAGTAGGTCGAATGCTGGGGTCCCTCTCCAAGGAAAAGCCGTTGTCCGTTTACCCGACTCGAGTTGACGACGGCGCCATCTGGGTGGACGTTCAAGACCTCGACTAGATCAGACCCCCCGCAACAGCCACTGGCGATGGCTTGGGCCGCTGCTCTGATCACTACAATCCTGCATGCTATCTGAGAGGAAGCACGTTCGGCTCGGAGGCGTTCCGAACCGCTCCTTCTCGGGCACATTAGCTGGCAGCATGGGGCGAAATCTGGTGAAAGGCAAACTGGAGCAGGTTCTGCGACACTACCCCCTGGGCCAGTTGATTGGCGCCCAGCGAGTCGAAAAGGGCTTCGCCAACGAACACTGGATGCTGACTACCGCCAGGGGGCGGTTCTTCCTGAAACGCCGTGATCCCGGTCTCGGCCACCTCCATATCATCCGCACCCAGTACCGGCTCATCGACCATTTGCGCCGCGTCGCCTTCCCAGCCCCAAGGATCGTGCCCACGACAGAAGGTCACTCCCTTTTCATACTGCACGGTGCATGGTATGAGATCCAGGAATACATAGACGGTGGCCCCTACGACCACCACCGGCCAACCCACCTGGAAGAGGCGGCCATCACGCTTGGGAGGTACCACAGAGATGTGTTGGGCTTTGCCCCCCAGGTCCTGCGCAGCCTGGGCGACCTGTACACACCCCCCATCATCCGCAGCCATCTGGCGAAGCTGATGGATTGGTGGGGGATCGACCGGGACCCAGAGCCTGCCGAGATGGCGGCGCGACTCAACACCGAGATTGCCGACTTGGCTGCGCGCTTTGCCGCTCATGGTGCCTTACACCAACTGGTGATCCACGGCGACTACTACGCGGGCAATCTGATCTTCGAGGGTGATCGGATCGTGGGGGTGGTGGATTACGACAAGGCCCGGTGGCAGCCACGGATCGCTGAACTGGCCGAGGCCCTGATCTACTTCGCCTCACCCAGACCCGGTTACATGAAACGCATCGTATATCCTGGCGTTCTGAATTGGGAACCATTCTCGCTCTTATTGGAGAGCTACTGCCAGTTGCAGTCGCTGGATGCCAACGAGATTCAAGCCCTGCCAGACTACGTAGAGGGTATCTGGCTCTCCATGTCGCTTCGGCGCCTATGGGAGAGGGAATCTCATCCAGATCACGGCGTCGAGGCTCTGGCGGAAGTGCTCTCGCTGGCCGATTGGGCCAAGGCCAACGCTGACCAGATGATTGAGTTGGGCTGTGCCGCCGGCCCGAACTAGCCGCGGCGAATGGTGGCCACAAGAACCGCTCAGCCCAAGCGCCGACACTCCACGCGTCACAGATTCGCACTAGGTGTGCTTCAGAGGAGAGATCATCAACGAGACTGACGTCATCATCTACGGCGCGAACCGCTGCGCCGACTGCAGTGAGGAATTCGAGGCGCTGCTCGCCGCGTTTCGCGCCATTTCTCAGTATTCCCAGAATCCATCCGTCGCCCGTAACTGAGGTCCCGTTTCTCGGGCCTCGCCTTGGCACGAGTTACTCTGTGCACTTCTGGCTGCCAAGCGCCGGCGCCAGCAGCCGAAACCGGCCAGACGTATCAAGATAGATGAGAGCCTGTGCCCTGACGACCGACAAGATCGCCTGAGAGCGGAGCCAACGTGGCTAACCTACTAGATGAACCCAACAAGATGGAGGTAAGAAATGGCGGAAGTAACCGTTACGTGCCCAATATGTTTTAAAGATATCCATGGTCCCGACGAAGAGGGACTAGCCAAGACCTACAAGGAGCATGCCCACGAAGCTCACGGCATGGAGATGTCGGAAGAGGAAGTCAAGCAAGTAGTCAAGATATGGCTTGAGGGGTAGCAGACTCGCACGAGTACGGGTTTTCCGGCTACCCCTTCCGGCGGGCGGAGCGTGAGCGCCATGGCTGACCCCAAGACTCGCCTGGCTTCGCTTGAACGGGGTGGAAAGTGCGCGCTAGCGATGGCCTGTTCCTCGGGAGGAGTGCCGGTTGACAATAACTGTGCAGTCCCGATGGCGCTAGTCTCGCCTTTCGACTATCTGCGGGAGGGAATGCTCTCACTCTTTGAGCGGCACCGGTAAGGGTGGAGGCGCTGCTCAACCGCCCGGTTCGCCGGGGACACGAGGACGGCTCCGCGACAGTACCTGGCTCGGCGGGCAAGGTCAAGCGCGCAAGAGGGTGCCAGACACCGCACTAGAGAACAAAGTCAGGAGGCAACCGAAGTGAAAGGCATACGGTGGATAGTCACGATCCTGATTCTGGCCCTGGTGCTTACGGCTTGTGGCGGGCAAGTGCCAGCCGGGACCGTTATCTTGCCCTTGGATGAAACCCCTGGCGGGTTTGAGGGCCCGAAGGTAGAGGACAATACCGGCACCTCGGTAGTGATCCAGTTCACGAGCGGTGTGCCCACCATGTGCAACGTGGCCTTCGGCACTGACCCTACCTATGGTGCCCTTGCCACAATGCCCATGATGGGTGGCGCCGTTCGCGAGCACGCCGTCTCTCTGACCGGCCTAACGCCGAACACCGCCTACCACTACCGTCTTACTCTGACCGATGAGCGGGCACAGGTGTATCAATCCGAGGATCTCACCTTCACCACCGCAGCAAGTGAGGCCTCACCCGCCGCGCCCCGGCCTGAGGGGGAAAACGTCGCGGCTCTGGCCGCCGGGGCCAGGATCGCGGGCGTATCCAGCAACTTCGGCGCTGGCGACAATGACAGCTCCTTCGGCGCCAACAACGCTATCGACGGCCAATCCACCACCGAGTGGTCCTCCAAGGGCGACGGCGATGACGCCTGGATTGAGATAGAACTGGCGGGTACTTACGACGTGCACGCCATCGGCTTCTGGACGCGTAAGATGCCCAACGACACCGCCCAGATATTCAGCTTCACTGTGATCACCGACGAGGGCGAGACACACGGACCCTTCGATCTCGCCGACGCGAATCAGATCTACTACTTCCCCGTTGAGTTCACAGCCCGCACCCTGCGCTTCGAAGCGGTGAGCACCAACACAGGCAACACGGGTGCGGTAGAGATAGAAGCATACGGCGAGGCACATGAATGACTCTCGCATCTGAAACAGTTCAGGGGCCGTCGCAGTGAGGGCCATCTGACCAGCGCCGCCCAGGCCACTTGTTACACACAGTTGGAGCCAGCAGATGGGGTGTGACATCTGCCCCACATCGGGCAGAAGACGATTTCGAGGAGAGTGAAGGTGACCGACCAAGCGGCGCTCGACCTAGAGTGCATCAACACCATCCGTTTCCTTGCCGTAGACGCGGTACAGAAGGCCCGGTCAGGCCATCCCGGGACGCCGATGGGCGCGGCGGCCATGGCCTACACCCTGTGGGACCGCTTCTTGAGGCACAACCCGCGGAACCCAGAGTGGCCCGGTCGTGACCGCTTCATCCTCTCTCCCGGACACGCCTCGATGCTCCTCTACGCCCTCCTACATTTGACGGGTTACGATCTTCCGCTGGAGGAGCTGGAGAACTTCCGTCAGTGGGGGAGCAAGACCCCAGGGCACCCGGAGCATGGTCTCACCCCAGGGGTGGAGGCGACCACCGGCCCCCTTGGCCAGGGCTTCGCCAACGCGGTGGGCATGGCCATCGCAGAGCGCTGGTTGGCGGGCCACTACAACAGGCTCGGCCATGAGATCGTCGATCACTACGTATACGCCATTGTATCCGATGGAGACATGCAAGAAGGTGTGACCAGCGAAGCAGCCAGCCTGGCCGGGACGCTGAAGCTGGGGAAGCTGATCTATCTCTACGATGACAACGACATCCAGATCGAGGGTCCTACAGACACGGTGTTCAGCGAGAATGTAGCGCGCCGCTTCCTGGCCTACGGCTGGCAGGTCCTGGGCCCCATCGACGGTCAGGACATCGCCGCCATTGAGAAAGCTATCGGCGAGGCTCAGGCCGACACCGGGCGCCCGTCGCTCATCATCTGCAAGACGGTCATCGGCTACGGGAGCCCAGCCCAGGCCACAGCCAAGGTTCACGGCGAGCCGCTGGGCGAAGAGAACGTGCGGGAGGCCAAGAACACTCTGGGCTGGCCCCAAGAGCCGGCCTTCTACGTGCCGGACGAGGTGCGGCACCACATGCAGAGGGCGGTTGAACGAGGGCAGCGGGCGGAGCAGGAGTGGCAGGTACGCATGCGGTCGTACCGCGAAACGTATCCCCAACTGGCAGATGAACTCGAGGCTCAACTCCGCGGCGAGCTGCCTCCCCATTGGGACGAGGGCTTGGCAGACCTTTTCCCCCCGGGTAGCAAGCCTATTGCTACGCGTGTGGTCTCCGGCAAGGTGCTGAACCACCTCGTCAAGCGAGTCCATGCACTCACCGGTGGCTCGGCGGACCTGGCGCCCAGCACCAAGACCATCCTCGTAGGCTACGGTGATCTGGGCTGGCACCAGTACTGGGGGCACAACATGCACTTCGGCGTGCGGGAGCATGCCATGGGCGCCATCGTCAACGGCATGGCTCTGCACGGCGGAGTGATCCCCTACGCCGCCACCTTCCTCACCTTCTCCGACTACATGCGCCCTCCCATAAGGCTGGCCGCGATGATGGGGTTGCAGGTCCTCTACGTCTTCACCCACGACAGCATAGCTCTGGGAGAGGATGGGCCCACTCACCAGCCCATCGAGCAGTTGATGAATCTGCGGGCGGTTCCGGGTTTGACCGTAATCCGGCCTGCCGATGCCACGGAGACCGCGGAGGCCTGGAAGGCAGCACTGTTGAATAACAAAAGGCCGACAGCCCTGGTCTTCACCCGCCAGAAACTGCCCGTTCTGGATCGCGCAGACTTCGCGCCTGCAGATGGGCTGCATAAGGGGGCCTACGTCCTCTGGCAGGCAACTGAAGGCCCGCCGGAGGTAATCCTCATCGGAACCGGGTCCGAGGTCCACCTCGCCCTGGAGGCAGGTATGCAGCTGGCCTCGGAGGGCATCGCAGTGCGCGTAGTCTCCATGCCCAGCTGGGAGTTGTTCGACCCACAGCCAGCCAGCTACCGCGACAGTGTGCTGCCTCCTACAGTCAAGGCGCGCGTGGCCGTGGAGGCTGGCATCAAGCTCGGCTGGGAGCACTACGTGGGACTCGACGGCGCCGTGGTGGGAATGGAACACTTCGGCGCCAGCGCCCCGGCAGAGGTTCTGTACGAGCGATTCGGAATCACCGCGGCAAACGTGGTCGCACAGGCCAAGATACTGTTGAACGGATAGGACAGCCGCAGGAAGACCAATGACAGCGGACTACAAGCGACTGGAGGAGTACGGACTCATCGGCAACATGGCGACCTGCGCCCTCGTGGGGCGGGATGGCCCCATTGACTGGTGTTGTTTCCCTCACCTGGAGTCACCCAGCGTGTTTGCTGCCATCCTGGACAGCGACCAAGGCGGGCACTTCTACGTCAGGCCGCAGGGTCACGGTGATGGAAAACAGGCCTACCTCGGTAATACCAACGTGTTGCAGACCACGTTCCAGACGGAAACGGGTTCAGTTTCCGTTACGGATTTCATGCCCGTGATAGACCGCGCCGACCCTCAGCGCCAAGCCCTCCTGAGGAAGATCTCATGCTCGAGAGGCAGCGTGGAGTTGGACATCGAATTGAAACCGCGCTTTGACTACGCTCGGTTCGTTCCCGCCCTGGAGCCTGCCGGAGAAGAAACAGTCGCCCAATGGGAGGACCACTTGCTCTTCCTTCAGTCCCACGTTCCTCTGGATCTCGACGGAGCAGTGGCTCGTGGTACATTCACCGTCAAGGAGGGCGAGCCGCAGTGGTTTGTCCTCCGATACGGCGACAGTGAAGGCGAGACCTGCCTGATCACTGCGAAGGGGGAGGAAATCTGCTACACTGTGTGCAACAGGACCGAAGGTCGTTTGATAGCGTCGGTGGGGGCGTTGTTCAAGGGCATGATCGGCACAGGACTGGGGGAGATTGATGACCATTTCTTATTGGAGCGCTGCCGCGTGCCCAGCATAGTCTCCGTGGCCACCGGGGTCTTCGTCCTGCTCTTCACCACGCTCTCAGCATCACTGGGCCATCTGCTGCGTTTCGTCCAGACCGGAGGCACAGTGCTCAGCGCGGTGCTGAGCCTTCTTTTGTTCACCATACCAGGCGTGCTCATCGGAGGACAGCTGGGACCGTGGGTAGCCGCCCGCTTTCCGCAACGAGCGTTCGACCGCGCACTGCACGTCCTCCTCTTGGCAGCGGCCTGTCTGGCCCTGGTGGAAGTAGTCGTGTGACCGAGGTGCTCGACTGTAGTGAAGCAGTTGGTGGGAGAAAGGAAAGAGCGCTAACCGGAGAGACAGAATGGGCCAAGACACACGGTATCTGAAGGAACAGGCCGCATCGTACGGTGTGCAGTTCGTCCAATCGGGCATGGTGGTCGGTCTGGGTGGCGGCAGTACCGCTGCCTTCGCCGTGCGCCGCATCGGCGTATTGTTGCGTGACGGAAAGCTAAAGAACATACTGGGAGTGCCCTGCTCCTTGCAAGTCGAACGGGAGGCCCGAAGTCTGAGAATCCCCATTACCACGCTGGAAGAGCACCCGGTGGTGCATCTGACCATAGATGGTGCGGACGAAGTGGATCCCAAACTGGACCTCATCAAAGGGGGGGGAGGAGCACTTCTGCGAGAGAAGATAGTGGCGCAGGCCAGCCTGCGTGAGATCATCGTCGTGGACGAATCAAAGGTATCACCCGTCCTGGGCACCCGCTGGGCTGTACCTGTAGAAGTGGCACCCTTCGGCTGGGGTTCGCACGTCCCTTTTCTGGAATCCTTGGGCGCCCGGGTTGCGCTCCGAACCAATCGAGACGGCGTCCAGTTCAAGACCGACCAGGGCAACTTGATCCTGGACTGCAACTTCGGACCCATATCTGATCCGACACGTGTGGCGGCACAGCTCAGCCAGCGCGCCGGGGTGGTCGAACACGGGCTCTTCCTGGGGTTGGCCACGGATGTGATCGTCGCCGGTGACGAGGGTATCACTCATCTCAAGAGAGGAGAAACGGATGATCGCCATTGAACCTTCTGTTCTGGCAGCAGATTTCACTCGCCTGGGCGAACAGGTACGCGAGGGTGAAGCGGCAGGGATCGAGGGCTTCCAGGTCGATGTGATGGACGGGCGCTTCGTTCCCAACATCACCTTCGGCCCGGGAGTAGTACGCGCCTTGCGCTCCCTGGTAAGTGGGGTCCTGGACGTACACCTGATGATCGTAGAACCGGAACGGTACCTGGCCGACTTCGCCGATGCCGGCGCCGACAGACTGATGGTTCACCAGGAAGCGACTGTCCACCTGCACCGCGTGCTACAGCAGATTCGCGAGCTCGGAGCAGAGTCAGCGGTGGCCATCAACCCCAGCACGCCCCTGTGTGTCCTCGAAGACGTGCTGAACCTCACCGACGTGATACAGGTGATGACGGTCAATCCCGGGTTTGGCGGACAACCCTTCATCCACAGCCAGGTGGACAAGCTCCGTCGCCTGCGGGAGATGCTGGATGAAAGGGGCCTGGACATATCCATCGCGGTGGATGGAGGGATCGACGCCACCACTGCACCGCTAGTCGTGCAGGCAGGGGCCACTATCCTGGTGGCGGGATCGAGCATCTACAACAGCAAGGCATCTGTGGCGGAGAACGTCGCTGCCATCCGAGAGAGTGTGGCCAGAGTGGAAGGAGGCTAGCCGTGGAGCTGGGAATGATCGGCCTGGGCAAGATGGGCGCCAACATGACCGAGCGCCTGCTGAAGGGTGGCCATCAGGTGGTCGTCTATGACCGAGATCCAGCGCCAGTCGCCGCTGCGGCCGCCTTGGGCGCCTCGCCATCAGACTCCATTGAAGACCTGGTGAACAAGCTGAGCGCCCCACGAGCGGTGTGGGTCATGGTCCCGGCCGGCGAACCCACCGAAGGCGTGGTGAACGCCCTGGCCGACCTGCTCAGCCCAGGGGACACCGTGATCGATGGCGGAAACAGCAACTACAAGGACGCCTTACGCCGCGCCGCGGCGCTGAGAGAGCGAGGTCTGCACTTCGTCGACGTGGGCACCAGCGGCGGTGTATGGGGTCTCGCCGAAGGCTACAGCATGATGGTCGGCGGCGAGAAGGAGGTGGTGGACCGGCTGCGGCCCCTTTTCGAGACGCTGGCCCCTGCGCCGGACAAGGGCTGGGGACACGTCGGTCCCAGTGGGGCAGGCCATTTCGTCAAGATGGTCCACAACGGCATCGAATATGGGTTGATGCAAGCCTACGCTGAGGGTTTTGAGATCCTCAAGGTCAAGGAGGACTTCGACCTGGACCTGCACCAGATTGCCCAGATCTGGCGGTACGGCAGCGTGGTCCGCTCCTGGCTCCTCGACCTGACGGCAGCAGCCCTCAGTGAGGATCAGGATCTCAGCGACGTCAGAGGGTGGGTGGCCGATTCTGGAGAAGGGCGCTGGACCGTGGCCGAGGCTATCGACGTAGACGTGCCCGCCCCGGTGATCACGCTGTCGCTGCTGATGCGTCTCGCGAGTCGCCAGGAGAAGAGCTACGCAGCCAAGCTTCTGGCGGCGATGCGCAACCAGTTCGGGGGTCACGCGGTCCTCAAGGAGATGGGCCAAGATGGATGAACGGACCACGATGGCCATCTAGGTCCCGTGCGCCACCTTGACCAAGCCAGAGAGTGGCCGGTCGCCCTCACTTCCCCGCGATCAACACCGCTCGCCACGTGACCTTTCTCGCCTCCGGCCCGCCCAAAGCCCGGACGCTGCGCAGAGTGTTCACGGGTCCCCACCAGCGCTACCTGTTGCCACCTGACACAATTGAGCCGAGGAGTGGGAACCTGCCCTGCGTCCTCGATTCGGCGGCGGGCTCCGTTCTTAGGAGGAGAGCCGCCGTACAACCTTGGGTTGAGGCAAGGCCATTCGGCGAGTAGCACGAGTGATGACGTAGCGGGGACGGAGCCGGGACTGGGCGGCCTCTGTGTAGAGCAGGAGAAGCCGCTGCCGTCCACTACAAACCACCCGGGTTCGTAGCAAGGGCTTTAGCCCTTAGTGATGCGTCAGAGCGCATACCGCCAACGCTCGCGGCAGAGCGCGCACTACAGACCAGCGGGCTCGTAGTGAGGGCTTTAGCCCTTTGTGATGTGCCAGAGCGCATACCGCCAACGCTCGCGGCAGAGCGCGCACTACAGACCAGCGGGCTCGTAGTGAGGGCTTTAGCCCTCATAAGAGAAGACCGCAGATGGACAGACCAGCGCCCTTCTACGAATACAGGTACCTCACACAAGAGCAGCGCGACCTCCTGCTGTGCTATCGCCAGCAGCAAGGCTATCCCTGGCACGCACCTCCGCACCCCGTTCGGGAAGCAACCCACTACCTCTTCACGGCGGCCAACTTCGAGCACCGGCCCATCATGTCGTCCGAAGAACGACGGCTCGCCTTTCAGACCCGTCTACTCCAGCGACTCCAGGCCGGCGGGATCGAAGTAGGCGCCTGGGTAATTCTGCCCAACCACTATCATATTCTGGCACTTGTTCCTGATTTCGGTAAGGTCGCTCCGGTTTTTCAGCACCTGCACGGCTCTTCGTCGCGGCAGTGGAACCTCGAGGATGGCACTGTCGGTCGGAAGGTCTGGTATCGGTACACAGACCGGGCGATGCGTAGCGAGAGACACTTCTACACCACAGTCAACTACCTGCACTACAACCCAGTGAAGCATGAGTGGACAGACCGGGCGGATGAATGGGTATCGTCCAGCATCTGGGCGTACTTGGAGAAGAAGGGGCGGGAGTGGCTGATAGACCTCTGGCGGGAGTATCCTGTAAGGGAGTATGGCAAGGGGTGGGATTGGTAGAGAGGCACAGCTGTGCCCAGTAGGATCTCTCCAACCGTACTTAACGCGCTGAAGCGCCCACTACAAACCAGCAGGCTCGTAGTAAGGGCTTCAGCCCTTTGTGATGCGCTAAAGCGCACACTACAAACGACGCGCTGAAGCGCGTACTACGAACGCGAGCAATCAGAATTCAGCATTCAGAAGTCAGAACTACGCAGGAGAGCCGGGGGAAACTACGACTCGAAACCCGACGCGGTCGCCGCGGGCGTCGGGATCGAACCAGTTGCGATAGGCACAACGAACGAGCCTCAGATCGAGGCCGAACGACCCGCCACGCACCACCCGGGCACCCGTGCCCTCCAGCTCGCTGTCGCCCCTGTAGTCCTCGTAGCTGTCCTCCCACTTGGTGGCGCACCACTCAAAGACGTTCCCGCTCAGTTCCTCCACCCCATATGGGCTTCGGCCCCGGCCAAAGGACCCCACGGCGCTGGTGCTCCTGATGCCCGTCTCCAGGAAGTTCGCCCGGTCGGGGTCAGGCTCGTTCCCCCAGGGATAGCGACGCTGAGCGCTGGGATTCCCCATTCTTTCCCAGTCTGCGGCCTGGCCCACGCCATCGTGCAAGGTCAGGACCATGGAGGTGGCCGGGATTTCCAGGCCGCCGCGAGCCGCCTTCTCCCACTCCGCTTCCGACGGCAGGCGAGCCACCCAGCCCTCTGGCAGCAGGCCGGCCTCCCGTAGCACCCGCTCCAGCCACGCGGCGAAGGCCGCCGCCTCATACCAGTTGACCCCCACCGCCGGGTGATTCGGCAGATTCCAGGGCTCCCCAAAGTGTAATGGACCGCCCCGCTCCTGTCGCCACTCCAACCCGGCTTTTGTCCACCAGGATTCGGCCCGGTACCCTTGCGGGTCCTCGGCGAAGATCTGGAACTGGGCGTTGGTCACCGGGTAGCGCGCCATGCAGTACGCACACGGGATATCAACCCGGTCCGAGGGCTTCTCATCCTCGTACGCCATGTCGTCGTCATTTCCGCTCCCCATCCAGAACGCACCCTCGGGTACATAGCAGAACCGCATGCCCTCCAGCGTCATCACCTCGGCCCGCGGATCGCCCAGCCTGGCCAGGGCCCTGCCAGCGCCGGCCCGCAGAGGCGCTTTGACGCCACAGTCTGTCATGGTCTCCAAGAGCACGCCTATCATCTTCTCTTTGCAGGCTGAGGTGACGCCCCCAGGTGAGGCGTCCACAACGGCATCACCCATGAGCACGACCGCTTCGCCCGGTTCCCCGGGCTGGTGCTCCAGCAACCCTCCCACCACGCCGCTGGCTACCTCCTCCCACTGCTGGACTATCCCTAGGTAGCCGATGGTGAGCAAGGCCACCTCCCTCCAGGCCGGGTCGCCCACATGGTCAGACAGCAGTTGCACCACAGGCTCGATATTCCCCTGTCCGAGCCGTGCCAGACCCACCGCAGCCAGGTACTCCTCAAAGGTAAGGTGAATGAAGCCATACTGGCCCGCGCCCCGCTCCAGTAGCAGGCCGGCGTGCTCGCGTACGTCCTCCAGGAACTGCCCCACCGCCCGCTCCGCATCTTCCTCTCCCTGCTGAGTGTAGATCCTGGCCAGTTCCCGCTTCAACTCCTCCTGCTTGACCAGCCCCACGCCCGCGCTTTGCTCGTGCATCCACAGGGCCAGTGGGGCCAGAATACGCACCGTCTGGACCACATCCAGGTCCCGCATGGGCGGCCGCCCCAGACCGCGAGCCAGATTCCACGATGAGAGCAACGTCCTCACGTACTGGTCGTACAGCTGCACCCGCCGCTCGGGCAGAGTAACGCCCTGGCGTTTCATCAAGGCCAGGATGGTGAGTAACAGCGGGTTGGCGGCCAGACCCCGCACCCCAGGGTTGCGCCCTATGGCGTCCAGCAACTCCCCTCTTTCTCTCTCCGCCTCCTCCTCGGCGAAGTCCGTCTCCCCCCTGGCCGCCCGCTCGATGGCCGCCGTCCATTTGTCCACGAAGGCCTCGATCTCCCCCTCTCCGAAGTCCACCAGGGTGCACTCCACCAACCCCTCGGCGGTGGGCCGCACCTCGCGATAGCCCACGAGGCGGCTGCTGACAGCGAACTTGTTGCCCGCCCGGCGGTGATAACTGTAGAAGTCCACCACTCGATCCACGACCGTGTGGCGCAGGCCCAGCTCTCTGACCTCGTCCAGCCCGTCCAGGAGCACCAGAGCACGGCCCTGCTCCAGGGCCGCTGCCAGCATCTCGTCTACGGGCAAGTCGGGCAGCTGTGCACATAGATAGTCGGCGATGAAATCGTCCAACCTCACGTCCTTTTCGGCCAGGGCGGTGGCGTATGCGGACAGGGGCACGAGGACCGGAAGCGGCGGGCCCAAGCCCAGTTCTTCTGCTTCACCCCGGGCCAGCTTGAGGGCCAGGCACTTGAGGAAGGTGGTCTTGCCGGAGCCAGGATCGCCCAGGATGATTAGCGCATCGTTCTCGCGCAGCAGCTCCAGCACCGGCTGCGGTTCGCCGAGGCGCTGTATCTGTTCTTCGTCCTCACGACCCCGCACCCTGCGGCCTGCCAGGCGAAGCTCTTCAGGCCAAGTCTCCTCTCCGGGCACCTCCATGCGCGCCTGGAGAGGCACATACATCTCCAGCAAGGGAAGGCGTATGGCCACTCGCTCGGAGATGCCCATACCCTTGAGATCCAGGTACTGGTAGCGGTCCACGAAGTACTCCAGGTAGCGGTCGGTCGCCTTCCGCAGCTCGGCCTCCGATAGTTCGGCGGAGCCAAGCTGGTTGACGAAGAAGCTGACGTGGAAGTTGACGTAGTTGATGTAGGTGTCGCGTTTAGAGAAGACGACGAGAGAGTCGGTCACCCCTGTGAGTGTGGCGTAGACGCGGGACAGGTCCGCCTGATAGGGCTGTACCTCCCTGTTCAACTGTGAAGCGAACGAGCGTCGCTCGTCTTCTTCCATCTCTCGTTGAGCGTCCTCTATGACCCCAAGCTTGCTCAGTATCTGGTCCAGCGCTTGCCGCAGCTCAGGAGACTCGGGTAGTTCCCTTTCCAGTTCTTCTATGGCCGTGGCCTCGTCCTTCCAACGCTGCACCTTATTGGCAATAAGGTTTCCGCCGACGCTGCCAGCGATACTCCCCAGCGCGACGACGACAGGGATGAGCTCTCCCTCTGCCGCCGCCACGGCCAGGGGAAACAGCGTCATGGTCGCCAGGTAGCCGAACAGGGTTTGGGCACCCGCGCGCCCCAGCGCCCCCTTGGGATCATCAGAGAACCGGCGGAGGGGGTCGCGTAGCTGCGCCTTCCACCATTCCAGGTCGATGTCCATCTTCTGATCCTCCCTGTGTGCCTGCGATTCTCGTCACCTCCCTTGCCGGATTGTGTGGACGGGCAAGGTCTGTGTTGCACGATGGGAATTGTATCACACCTTCTCGCCGATGGCAACCACAGTTGAACTCCTTGTTCCTCGACCGCATCCTTCGATACGCTGCTCCGCAGCTACCCTTCGACAGGCTCAGGGTGCGGCTCAGGATGCTTCTGTGTCATAGGTTCGTAGTCAGGGCTTCACTGCCTCACAGCGCGCTAAAGCGCGCACTACGAACCCTACCTGCCAACCCCAACTGGTTTCGCATGCTTACCGCCTGTAGTATAATCCCATCCATGGCTCGCATATACGTTTCATTGGACTTGGAGACCACCGGCCTGGACCCCGACCGGGACGCCATCATCGAGGTGGGGGCGGTCAAGTTCCGCGGTGAAGAGGTCCTCGACGCCTGGACCACCCTGGTCAAACCGGATCGCCCCATCCCCTACCGCATCGAGCGGCTGACCGGCATCCGCCAGGAGGAAACCGACGGAGCCCCCTCCGTCTCCACGGCCGTGGAGCGCCTGGCCGGGTTCATCAAGGATTATCCCCTGGTGGGCCACAACATCCGCTTCGACCTGAGCTTCCTCCGCCGCCGCGGACTGCTCCTTGCCAACCAGGCGGTTGACACCTTCGAACTGGCCGGCATCATGGTGCCCCATGCCGCCCGCTACAGCCTCAGCCGGCTGGCCGAGGAACTCGGTATCCCAGCCGACGGAGCGCACCGTGCCCTCAACGACGCCCAGACTACCAGGAAACTCCTCCTGGCCCTCATGAAGCGGGCCGAGCGCCTGGACGTCGACACCATCCAGGAGATCAACAGGGTGGCCATGCGAAGCGACTGGCCGCTGCGCCAGCTTTTCCTGGATCTGGAGCGCGAGAAAGCGCGCACCGCCTTCACCGGCACCATCAGGGAGCAGCTGGCGGCCAAGGGCGCCCTGGGCGAGGAGGTCTCAGGTCCCATCTTTGCTCCCGCCGCCGTGAGGGCACCGCTCGAACCATCCCTGGAGCCGGAGCCCCTCGACGTGGCCTCCCTGACTGCCATGTTCGAGGAAGGCGGGGTGATGGCCCAGGAGTTCTCGGGGTACGAGCACCGCCCCCAACAGGTGCAGATGATGCAGCGGGTCAGCCAGGCGTTCAACGAGAGCGAACACGTGCTCGTGGAGGCCGGCACGGGTACCGGCAAGTCCCTGGCCTATCTCCTCCCCGCGGCCTGCTACTCTGTGGCCAACGGACGGCACGTGGTCATCTCCACCAACACCATCAACCTGCAGGACCAGCTCTTCTTCAAGGACATCCCTGACCTTCAGCGCCTGCTCCCTTTCGAAGTCCGGGCCACTGTGCTCAAAGGGCGCAGCAACTATCTGTGCCTGCGTCGTCTTGCAGGCCTGCGCCGCAAGCCAGACCTCACCGTGGACGAGATACGAGTCCTGGCCAAGATTCTCGTCTGGCTGCCAGGCACCACCACCGGCGATCGAGCGGAACTGAACCTGCTGCGTGAAGAGAACCCCATCTGGGCCAGATTGTCCGCCGAGGACGAGTCCTGCAACCCCGAGTTCTGTTCCCACATCGGCAGCTGCTTCTTCTACAGGGCACGCCGCCACGCCGAGGAAGTGCACCTCATCGTGGTCAATCACTCCCTACTCCTCTCGGACATGCTCACCGAGAACAGCATCCTGCCTCGCTACCAGCATCTGATCATCGACGAGGCCCACCACCTGGAGGACGTGGCCACCAATCAACTGAGCTTCCGCGTGGACCAGGGGCGGATGCTGAATGTGCTGAGCGCCCTGGCACAGACCAGAAGCGGCAAGGAATACGGACTCCTCGCCGAATTGCCCGGCCACCTGCGCGGAAGCGGCATTCCATCCAACGTCCGCAAAGAGCTCCACGACTACCTGGCTGACTCGATGGAAGACGTCCAGGCAGCCCGGCGCAAGGCACACAACTTCTTCAGTTCCCTCTCGGTCTTCCTGGAGGAGTATGCGAAACCGGGCAGCCAGTACGATCAGCGCATCCGCCTGACCAGCGGTCTGAGGGTGCAGCCAGCGTGGTCCGACATCGAGATGGCCTGGGAAGAACTGTCCATGGCGCTGAAGGCGGTAACGGACCGGCTGGAGTATCTCCACAGGGGTCTGTCGGGGCTGGAGGACTCTGGAATCCTCGAGTACGAAGACCTGATGCAGGAGCTGTTGGGCAAGCTGAGCCAGGTCAAGCAGTTGGTGCAGGAGATGGATGCCATCATCGCGCAGCCTCAAGACGAAGGCATCTACTGGGCTTCCGTAGGCGCTGAGGACAGCCACGTCACGCTCCACGCTGCACCGCTAGACGTGGGCGGGGAGTTGGAGAGCCGTCTCTATGCGGACAAGGAGTGCCTGATCCTCACCTCCGCCACTTTGACCACCGGCGATGACTTCGACTACCTCAGGGAGCGGCTCGGCCTGTGGTCAGCAGATGAGCTGGTCATCGGCTCTCCTTTCGATTTCGAGAGCTCCACGCTGCTCTACATACCCACCGACATCCCCGAACCAGGACAGTCTTACTATCAAAGAACTGTGGAGCAGGCGCTCTCCAAGTTGGGTCTGGCCACCAGAGGCAGGACCATCGTTTTGTTCACCTCCCACAGCCAGCTGAGATCTGTGTACCGCGCCATAAGCGATCCACTGGGGGAAGAGGGGATTGCGGTGCTGGGCCAGGGCCTCGACGGTTCTCGCCACAACATACTCAACGATCTGAGGACCAACCCGGAGACAGTGATCCTGGGCACGCGGAGCTACTGGGAGGGGATAGATGTCGTCGGCGAGGCCTTGAGTTGTCTGGTCATCGCCCGGCTGCCGTTTCCAGTCCCGGATGACCCCGTCTTTGCGGCACGCAGCGAGACCCTTGACGACCCCTTCAACCAGTATGCGGTGCCGCAGGCGGTGCTGCGCTTTCGCCAGGGTTTCGGTCGCCTCATCAGGAGCAAGACCGATCGCGGAGTGGTGGTGATCCTGGATAAGCGCGTGCTGACCAAGTTCTATGGGCCGGCGTTCCTGGAGTCCATACCCAGGTGCACCGTTCGTCAGGGCTCCATCGACGACCTGCCGCAGATGGCCGCCCAATGGATCGCAAGAGAGCCAATCCAGCAAGACGCGCTTGGCCTCTGAAGTGACCCAGCAGGGACGTCCACCACTCAAGGCTCGCTAGACCGGTAGCAAAGGACCCTCGCCCATGCCAGGACAGCGTGAGTTACAGAACGAGTTCTCGTGGTCGAAATCCCGAGATGGCGTCTTCAACACCTGCCTGCGCGCGTACTACCACCACTACTACGGCTCTTGGAACGGTTGGCGCCACGACGCACCGCCCGATGTCCGAGAACTGTACATCATGAAGAATCTGCAGTCTGTCCCCATGTGGACCGGGGCCGTGGTGCATGATGTGGTAAGACAGGCGGTCCAGGCACTTGGTGAGGGCGAACCGCTGCCCGTCGATTTGGCCCTGGTCTCGGCAAGGGAGCGCATGCAGCGCGACTTCGAGGAGTCGCGGACAGGCCGTTTCCGCCAGCGACCGAATCGCATGTGCGGCTTGCTGGAGCATTACTACGGCCTGCCCGTGACCAACGAGTTCATCCAGGAAACGATGATC
>Ga0307379_10004189_pt1 | contig 20675 bp, 29 predicted proteins | sample UN2MG_FD_202237 | JGI IMG/M metagenome (GOLD analysis project Ga0307379, IMG submission 202237) | Soil microbial communities from Risofladan, Vaasa, Finland - UN-2 | ecosystem: Environmental > Terrestrial > Soil > Coastal area > Acid sulfate soil | place: Finland: Risofladan, Vaasa | collected... | reverse complement strand
AAGAGTTGTTACTGTGTAAATTGCATCAGTTTTCATTTGGTTCCTTCTTTCACCCATTTCATCGCTGTTGTTATACAACCTCTGCTTATACTATAAGCAAATGTTACGAGCGATCCTTTAAACATAACCTGGTGTATTTCTTGAACCTGATTTTCAACCAAGATCATATTCGATTTATCTGTTTTAAATTGAGAACTTAGATTGTCAAATTCTTGTAAGGTTATTGATAAACAAAACCTATCATTTAATCTTTTACATACATGGTCAAAGCTGTATTGTTTGTCTTTTTTTGTTTTCAATCGTAAGCCCCTGCTGCATGATCAATAATATTATCAATTATACCAGCTCCATAATTAATCGAATTATCATATGATGTTCCAAAACCCTTTTTTAAAACCTCAACTTCTTCTGGAGTCATTTCTATAGCTGTAAGACTTCTCATTATTTCGTTAGGAGATTCAAATATTAAAGCTTCATTTGTTCCGAAATAAACCTCCATAGGGTAATTGCATTTTTTAATATTTTCTTGAAGAATTATCCATTGTTCATCTGACATAACTTTGAATCCATAAACATCAAATTCGTCAGAATAATCAGCTTGGCATTTAACTAAAAATTGCATTGTTATTCCTTTCTTTTTTGTTTTCATTGTGTAAGTGCCCACCCCTGATTACACAGTCCTTCTGGACCTCCCACGTATCCCAAAGTGGCGGTGAGTACAGGATTCGAACCTGTGGAGCTTTTGACACTCGACTGTTTAGCAAACAGTTCCCTTAAACCTGACTCGGGCAACCCACCTTAAAAAAATGTTGGGGGGATTGCTCCCCCCATGTTGGTTTCGCCGGTCCGGAATGCTATCCATTTTGTGTCGCATTTAATTTGGCCAATTAAATACTTAATGGAATCACACAGCTCTGGCGAAAATGTGGTAGCGGGAGTGGGATTTGAACCCACGATCTCTGGGATATGAGCCCAGCGGGGACGACCACTCCCCCACCCCGCATCATTTAATAAGAATACTCCAAATCAGTTTTGGCCATGATAAGGCATATAATACCGATTCTTTATCTATGTGTAACTTTTCATCCTTGGAATGAGCCTCTAAGAAGGCAAGGAAAATTCCAATTAAAAAGTATAACATTAGACATAATATAAATATAAGCATATTAATCTACCGAAAGAACCATCACTCGCCGATTAGCATTTAAAGGATCTCCGAAGAAATCAGTTTCGCCTTTCGCAACTGTGGTCATACGATTACCTTTAATACCTTTTTGCATTAAAGTGACATAGACAGCATCAACACGCCTCTGGGAGAGACCCTGATTGTAAACTGTGCTGCCCTCAACGCTGGCATACCCTGTTAGCGCCAGATTGATTTCAGGATTATCTTTCATTATTTTTGCTACTTTATTAAGAAGAACATCGCCTTCTGGCGTAATATCGTTGCTGTCCCAATCAAACATTACAACTTCTTTGATTTTGATTACTGGAACTGTTGGCACCGAATCATCAATTGAAATACATACTGCTGTTTGTATAGTTTCGCCCATATCAGGACCATTCCAATACTTGATAGTGTCCGTTGAAATAAAACATGCCGAAAGAAACATCAGGCATACTACGGAAATAACAATTGTAAAAAGTTTTTTCTTCATTGTTTTCCTTTCACATTAGTTTAAGTTAAAATTGCAATTCTAAAATTCACTACAAAACTTCTATTGTTTTTCACGCCTCCTTTTCATTTTTGAATTGGTGGCAATAACAGGAGTCGAACCTGTACGCCCAAGAAGGCACTAGTTTTTGAAACTAGCGAGTCTACCTATTCCTCCATATTGCCAATCATTGGAAATCGATCTCTAATTTCATTTTTCCCAAGTTTTCTATCGTTTATATAAAGAACATATGTATCGCTGTTATTTTCCCCACAGAAATCTTCAATAAGATCTCCAAAATATAAATTATGTCCTTCAAGAGCTTCCTTAAATTCTTTGAATGCTTCTTCTGAAAATTCTTTATAATCTAAAGTTATTACATTCATTCTTCACCTTTTATTTGGTAGCCGAGAAGGGACTCGAACCCATACGGAATTATTCCAGGAGATTTTAAGTCTCCAGCGCCTACCAGTTACGCCACTCGGCCGCTTAAAATTGGCAGCCCCTCCAGGATTCGAACCTGGAAATCCGAGGTCCAAGGCCTCGTGCCCTGCCAGTTGAGCTAAGGGGCTACATATAATCCTCATCGTCTTCGGTTAAATCTATGTAAAATTCAGGATCTTCAGCCTTACTGACGCCCTGTACTTTTCCACAATTTAAGCAAATTTTCATTTTAATATAGTCTCCGCCGCCCACACCAAGATCGTGTGGAACATAGCCTTGATAATCAGCATTTTTAAAATCGGCAGAGAACATGTCGCTTACTTTTCCATTGATTGATAAAAGACGATCGCTTGAACAACCATCACATTCATAAGCCATAATTGATCCTTTCGCCTTAGTTAAGAATCCATTTATTGTTTTTCTTCATAACACCAATGAATAATACAAAATTCGTCAAGAAGCATAGCATCCGTAGCATCTTTCATTTTAGGATTTTGTTCTTGAATCTTCTTCATATGCTTGATGATTTCCGACTCGGTGATAGTTACTTTACAATCACCACCAGTATGATGTGGTTCCATGAATATAAAAATTCTTTCAGCCATATTATTCACCTTATGTTTAAGACATCTTTGATAAATATCATTATAAGTAAGCAAGAAATTCCCAATGTTGTGCATACCATTACCCATGCTTCTATTTTAGCATATAGAATTTTTTGATAAGGAAGTATGAGTTTTTCAATTTCTAGTGATGAGTTACATCTATCTGAACAGCATGCTTTAACTAAGCATTTTTTGCATGGGTCTTTTATAACTATTACTTTAATTATATGTAATATTCCACCCAAGAAGTACTCAACAACATCTGATATAAACATTTTCGCTGTTAGGCGAAGACCATTTGTGAATTGACTTCGGCATCGACCATGAGCATTTTTTCATCACAACATATGGGTGCTCCGTCAGTTACTGCATCATTGATTGACATCTGTGCTGTTCTTTCACATTTGACACATTCAAAATTCACATCGATCTTCGTGGTTGAAACTTGTTGCATTCCCATTTTTTCTTTCCTTTCCAAGTTTGGTTGTGGCACCTCCGGCAGGATTCGAACCTGCGACCTCGGCGTTAGAAGCACCTTGCTCTAATTCCCCTGAGCTACGGAGGCACAGATTAAAAGTTATTCCATCTTTCTTTTGACTACATTTTTATAAGGATTCCAATCTCGCTTAAGAATATAATAATTCCCCATACCATTCCTATAAAAAATAGGATTTTTATTGATAAATTGAGCCAATTACTTGGTTTCCACCACATAAAATTTAAAGTGAACATACATAGTGCAAATAGGTGAAACCAAAACTTTATATTTTCCATCAGCAATCCTTTAGTTTGTGTGGAGCCCGGAGAGGGATTCGAACCCCCGTGGGAATAATCCGCCTGCTTACAAGGCAGGTGCTTTCGGCCAGCTGAGCAATCCGGGCTATATCCAGCCTATTGCTATTTCAAGTTTATGTTTGATTTCAGTTTTATCGAAATCGTGTTTCTTTCCTTCCTGCCAACTTGTTGAGTTAATAATCCACTGAATAGTGGCTGCTAATTCGGCAAGAGTTTCTATGAACTCAGGTGAAATTTTATTTGGAAGATCTTTAAATTCTGATGATCTCATATTTGAAAAAATATCCCAACCCATGTTTGCCCAAGCTTCTATTAATCCTTTTCGGTATACTTTTTTGGTTTCGTCCCATTGTTTTAATGCTAGAAGAAACTCAAAGAACTTTTGTTCCTTTATTTGTTGCTCTATTATTTTTTTGTCTTCACAGATGGGACCGACCAAACACTCTTTACAAGGAATGTTTAATTGGATAAATTTTTCGCTAGACATATATCTAACCTTTTCGATTTGTTGTGGTGCCTGCGAGAGGACTCGAACCTCCACGGACTACTCCACTGGTTCCTAAGACCAGCGCGCCTACCAGTTACGCCACGCAGGCGTTTTAAGGTGGTCTGGAAGGGGGGATTTGAACCCCCGTGCTCGTGCTCCCAAGGCACGCGGGACGACCAGGCTGCCCTACTCCCAGACATAAACTTCAAATTTACATTTCCCTATTTTGTTCTAAAAAATAGAGATGAAGGTTATGAGTTTTAATCTCATATTTTCCATATTGGTTCTAATAATAATGATCCGATTGATTTACCGCGCGCTCTTTCTTTCATTTCATAACCGGCTTGATCAAGACCCAATATAATACCTTGCTTTTCTGAATTAAAACCAGCTATTGTATATTGGGTTTCCCCTCTCAAAGTAACAGTTCTTGGAACAGCAATACTTCCAACAACAGCAAATAAACTTCTGTCTGTCATATCTAGACTCATTGATGTTCCTTGTTCACGAAAAAATAGTTGACCCGAAAAAATAAGATTTTTATCCATTGAATATAACTTGCTCAAAAAATTTAGACTCATTCTCACCTCCTTTTATTTGATTAACAATTGATATGAATGGTTTTAGTTTTGTGGGGAACGGATTGTTCTGGGCTATCTGGGGCGAGTGACCCTAGCCGCAGTCTGCCTGGCGCCGACCGGAAAACATTCCGAAAAACGGCGGGCAATCGTCACTAAGTGGCCCGCCAAGGTGGCGAATATTTGAACCATACCGTTTACAGTTTTTATGCAGAAGTGCATTAGATACTGTCATCTGTTTTTATATGTATCGGCTTCTCAAATTATCGAGTCTTGATCCCAGGTCGGCGCGCCTTCTTACCCGGGCTACCTGATAATCGAAAATCTAGTTGCCCATCTTGCAAACTAGAAAACCCCACAAAACTAAAACCAAATTTCCCCATTCAGTAATTTATATATATAGTTGTCCGTCACAAAAATGGGAACAAAATATTGTGAAAATATTAGCGAGATATTTATCTTGATCCGAGTAACAAATAAATAAAAAGGAGTAAGTAATGCCAAAAGAAGAAAAAGAAATCACGAAGCATCATTTAATTATTGCGCCACACCCAGACGATGAAATAATTGGGTGTTATGAAATAATAAATGATCCATCTAATAGTGTCATGGTTATGTATTCACCAGATGAAGATCAAAACCGTCACCGTGAAGCATTGAAGTTAAGAGAACACAAAAATAATGTGTCTGCTCAATTATTTCAACATTCAATTCCCCCTACCTTATTAACGGATAAAAACATAATATTTTATTTTCCTGATCCTGTAAATGAAATTCATCCTGCTCATCGAGCATGGGGTACAATTGGAGAAAGTATGGCAAGGTCGGGGCACGATGTAATCTTTTATTCAACACTTATGAACGTTCCTTATATTCATGAAGTTACAGATGCCAACAAAGAAACTCTATTAGATATCATATATCCAAGTCAAAAAAGTCTATGGAAATACGAGAAGAAGTTTATTTTATTTGAAGGAAGATGCAAATGGATATTTTAATATTTAGTATAGTTTCTCTTATTACTACACTTATTGGTTTATATTTATTGGGGGAAAAGAAATCAATGGGGTTTGTTATATTTACAATCAGCTTATCATGTCAGTTGTACATTTTTTATTTTCAGAAAAATTGGTTTTTAGTTTTTCAAATGATTGTTTTGATAGTTTTCAATTTAGTAAATTACAGAAAATGGGAGACGAATCCATGAGTAATGGTCCTACTTTAACCGGACAAACTTGTATTGAAGCAATAAGCAAACAGTATTTAAATGTAACATTTTCAAAAAAAGATTGGTGCTCATTTAAAGGACATTGTAGAGTTGATCAATTGTTAACTGATAAAGATACACCATGTTTTTCATGTAGATACAGAATTCTTTTGGACATTCCTGATCTCTTAAACTATGAGCATAAAAGAATAAGAGGAGAGTAAACATGAAGATCTTGAAAATAACAGATCAACCAGATGGATCTGCTATTGTTGAAATGGAATTATCAGATGAAGAAAACAACTTTTTTGTTGAGTATGCAGTGGTAGATATTCTGAAAAAGCAAATTGAAAGGATTAAAAATGGCGAGGTTGATATTTGTCCCGCAGTTCCCGAGTAAGATGCGTTATCAAGAATGGTGGTTTACTGAATTTTCAAAACAATTTAGAGATCACGATTTTGATGTATTGACTCTTGGTGAAAAGTATGTAGGTGTTATTAAACATAGACGTAGTACGCTTGATATGTTCTCACCCATTAATCAAGCTATTGAATTTGAAACTGAGCAAATTAAAGAATATATGATGCTTGATATTCAGGATGATGATATTCTATTTGTGGCAGATATAAGTTTTCCAGGATTTTTTTGTAATGTATTGTATCATAAAGAATGTCCAAAGATGTATGCGTTTTGTCATGCAACCAGTATAAACAGACTGGATTATTTTCAAAGTGTCAGTTATTCAAAATTTCCAGTTGAATCATCACATTCATATTTGTTTGATACAGTATTTGTTGGAAGTAAGTATCATCAAGATAAACTTCAAGCAATTGATGAAAGATACTGGCGTAATACAACGGTAACATATTTACCGTTCTCACCGAGGCGTCTATTCCCCGAACCTCCTCTGAAAAAGACAATTGATATTATGTCTGCATCACGCCCATCAATTCAAAAAGTAGATACAGAGTTAGAAACTTATATTGAAAAAGAGTTGGGTGTTAAGATTCAAAGACCTATAAGTAATTCTTGGGGTGAATATTTTAGGAATTTACAAAAATCGAAAGTCTTGTTAATCACAGCACATGAAGATACATTCGGATATCAAATTGTTGATGCTGTAACAAACAACTGTATTCCGCTTGCACGAACATCGTGCGCATATCCTGAATTATTAGAAAGAGAATATCTTTATGATAGCAGATTAGAATTGGTTACAAAACTCGAATTTCTTTTGGCTTTAGAAGAACAACCACAAGTGCCTCGATTGTTATGTGAGAAACAAATGAATAAATTTTATGATGTAATTTGTGACGAAATGACTGGGAAGAATATAGAATATCCATTTTAGAAAGGAGAAATTATGGAAGAAGCAGTTGTAGGATTATTTGACAGACAAGGTGCAATAAGTAAGATTGATGTCGAATGTATAGCTTGTCCAATACATTTAATGATTGAGCAGGAGGTTAGAGGACCTGGCAGAGGTGATTATTATTGTCATAAAATAGAAAAAGATTGTGTGTGGAGAACACATAGTGTGAGAAGTAATGGTATAATGAATTTCGCTCCAAGCGCTGAAGTTTTTAATAAATACGGATTCAAACTTGTTAATGATAAATCTACATATAAGATTGGAAAATGTCATTTTCTTTACTTTTTATATCATCCGGATATGAATTGGCAACCGCCACAAGAAAGCCCAGATGGAGTGAAAAGAAACAGATTTGGGAAAATAATACAACCATCAGATGTTTGGGAATTGTCTCATAGAAATGGACTATTTTGGGACGACAGAATTGGTAATTTAGAGTGGCTTTGGAGAAGTGAGCATAAAGTTTTTGAAATAAATGTTAGAAAAAAGAATCCGCGAAATTTATACGAAGCAGGAATACCAAGATAATGCCATTCAGAACATTCAACAGTTGGTTATTTGATGGTCAAAAAAATACACCAATTCCAAAACCGAAAACAAATGATGATGGTAAAGTGATTGTGCCAGATATATTGAAATACAATTCTCCAATTACACACACGTTTGTTTTGGCAATGTTTCTTAAGCATGGTCCGTTGAATTATTATCTTAATGAATACTTTAATAATATGAATGTTCGTTATTTATCCAGAGAAGAATTGTTTATATTTATTAAGAAATGTGTTCAGCAATTCAAAATTCAGAAATCTCAAATTACATTTTATCCTCGTCAGCAAAAAGTGATTTTATATGAAAAATTAAGAGATCGGGTGCCATTATTAAAAAATGACGATATATATCTTTTGTGTGATCTAGTTGAAAAATCGGATAATAAAGATGCAATATATGATTCTCTTGGTATGGATATGTCGAAGAAAACAAAATTAAAAAAGGTAAAAAAATTAAAGTCAAAAAAAATAACACTTAAGAAATTTTTGAGTGACCACTTCTCCACCATTAAACTTAAATGATGGAGAAGTGATCTGAAGTGGTCAGATAGAGGGACTATTCTTTTACTTCAGCCCCTTTTATTTGTGCCCCGAGATCTGCTGAAATCACGGGATTGGACAATGTGGTATCGTGGTAAACCTTTTCAGTTTTGACTTTGATCTTTTTCGCTGGAGGTTCCGGCAAAAGAAATCCACGACCCTTGCAATGACGGCAATGAGTGGTCGATTTGATTTTGGCGTCGATCACCAATTTGCGAAAAGTTCCTTTTCCAAGACAGGCACGACACCTGACTCGTTCTTGCCCTGTGGGTTTTCCATCGGCATCTTTGTGACAGCGGGTGCACACCACATTGATCACAAGGTCTTTCTGATATTTCTTGTACCGCTTGGTTCCTTTACAGGACCGGCATTCGATGAACACATAACCGTTGTCTTCAGGTTTGCCAGTTGTGCAGAACTTACAGGGAACGGTGGCAGCCTTCCGGAAAAACTTCAACAGTTCGCCAGCTCCATGACATGCTGGGCAAATATCTTCCTCTTTAAAAGGGATGATGCCGTCTAGGGTGAACTTTCCGGTTTCTGCGATCTGCTTTTCAAAAACAAGACGTAGAAGCATCAATTTGGCGTCGGTTAATGGTTTCAGCATTCGAGTCTTTTTGTTTTCGATGCTGGAGTGAATTGCTTGCTCAAATGTTGTGAGCATATTTCGGGTATCATATGAATCCCCGAGTTCAAGGAGGGTGGCAGCTTCTTCCGCATTCGTAATGGATATAAATTGCTGAAGTTCTTGAGCCGTAGACGGCCTTTCTTCAGAAATTACTTCGACCAGTTCTTCATCGGCCAATGGTTCATCCACGATAACGAACATCGGTTTTTCCGCCGGGTCATTGTCTTCGGTTGCAACCTTTTCTAAATCTGACATAGCTGGAGCTCCTTTTCATTATTATAGTTGATTGAAAAAATAAACGTTCCTGACCACTTCAGTAATTTATATATATAGATGAAACTTATTTAAATGGTAACAAATATAAAACCAAAAGGAGGATATTTTTTGATCTCAATAAAACAATCGTTTGCAAATTGTTCAGTATGCCCGTTGCTTGAAGAACTTTCATGCATTTTAGAAACAAATTGTGAAGATGATATCTCAAAAGTTGATGTTATTTTCATAGCTGAAAATCCAGGAAAGGATGAAGTAAAAAAGGGCGTTCCGTTAATTGGAAAAGCTGGAAAAATGTTTCGTAAGTATTTTAATAAATACGGCATAAACAAATTAAATTATATGCTTACAAATGTTGTGTTATGCCAAACTTTAAATGATGATGGTACAACTGGCAATCCTGTTGATGAAGTCATTGAGAGATGTAAAATAAATTGCATGAGTATAATTAAAGCATGTAATCCAAAATTGGTTGTATTGATGGGTGCTAGTCCAATGACTGCATTTGGTATTGCTAAATCAGGCATTACAAATCTCCATGGTAAAGTTACAGAGTGGGAAGGGTTTCAAACTGTTATAATAGTACACCCTTCGTTTGTCAACAGAAATGTGAATGTTTGGGAACCAAAGTTTGAAAATGCGATGGAAACGGTTTCAAATATTCTTACGGGCAAACATACACATACAGAACATTCAACTGATGTAAAAACTGTTGGTAAAGGTATTCATAGATATAAGATACCGGAAGAATTTTATACAGATAAGTATCGTTTAGTTGATATTCAATTTTTAAATAAAGCAAGTCAAGTATTATATATCTTTCGGGATAATCATAATAATAAAATATTTCATAAAGAAACTGATGATTATGTGTGTTATCAAATACCAAAAGGTGAAGCCGCTAAAAAGATTATTCCTTATGAGAAACTAAATCAAATATCAATTAAATATCGTGATCGTTATAATCTTGATCCAGAAATCACATATGAAGGTGATGTGAGAATAACATCAAAACATGCAATGGATTATTATCATTTTAGTAAAGGGGAGGCAAAAAGAACAAATCAAAATATCATGTTTTTTGATATTGAGGTTGATACCGGAAATGAAAGAGTATTCCCACAACCACTCGAAGCAAAATTCCCAATCAACATGCTGACAACAATTTTCCATGGTATTAAAACATGCTATGTTGTTGATAACAAAACTGAACCAATAAAAGAAATAGAAGGAATTATCTATAAAATTTTCAATAATGAAAAAGATTTTTTACGTACTTTTATTAAAGATTATAAAGAAGCAGAGCCTGATTTTTTGGCTGGGTGGAATTGTATCAGCTTTGACTTAGCATACATATTCAATAGATTGCCGCAGATTGGTTTGAAACAAGAATCTTTTACAAAGTTCAATGAATTTTATGTTGATGGTTCAAGGTATATTTGTCATATTCCTGGTACTGTAGCCATTGATCAGGATTTCCTTTATAGAACATTTACATTTACAAAAATGGAAAATTACAAGTTAGGTTTTATTGCTCAACATGAACTTGAAGGATTTACGAAACTTGATTTGCCGTTGCCATTTAATGAAATGTATTGGAAAATGTTAAACTTGACCATTGAGTATAACATTCGAGATACTGAGTTGTTGGAGAAAATTGATAAAAAGCTTGCTCATATTAATCTTCTTAATGAGTTAAGAATCATTTGCAATACATCGTTTGATTCTGTATCATCATTTGGGCAAATTGATTCCTTAATGGTTTCATTTCTTAACAGTAAGGGAATTGCATCAAAAAACTCTGACCCACATATTCTTAAAGAAAAGTATCCTGGAGCATACGTCCACGAACCAATTCCTGGTGCATATGACTGGATTACAGATTTTGACTTTGCATCTCTATATCCAAATATAATGATTACATATAATATTGGAATTAATAGTTTTGTTATGAAGTTGAAAGATCCCACTCTTGGTTATGAGTTGGCATATAGGCATGACTCATTACCCAAGAAGATTACAGTAATTGTTGATCCGTTATTCAAAAAAGAGGAAATGGTTGTAACTCCAGAACAATTGCTTTCTAAAATGAAAGAGCAAAATCTTGTAACAACAATTAACGGATGTTTCTTTAAACCACATAAAGAAGAGTTTTCTGTTTTTGGCGAAGTCGTTGATATGCTTATGAGTTCACGAAAAACATACAAAGGACAAATGTTCAATGCTATCGAAGCGAAGGACGAAGAGCAAGAAAATTTCTTTTATACAAGACAGTTGGTATATAAGGTGTTGGCGAATACGTTGTATGGAGTTATTGCAAATAAAGCATTTAGATTTTTTGATGTATCTTTAGCATCAGCAATTACATTGTCTGGACAGGAAGCATTGAAAACATCAATTATTGAAGGTGATTCTTTTATGAGGCATTTGGATACAGGAAAACCTTATGTATCACCTTCACCATTAACAAAGAAAGAAATGTTCGGAGACGAAATGCCAGATCGTGGTAATGAATATATTGTTACGGGAGATACAGACTCAATCTTTTGTAAATTTGGTGACTTTAAGCGTCAGGTATCAATTGAAAAAATTCAGGGGTGGTGTAACCAAATAGAGGCATTTTTGAATGATGATAAAATTATTAATGTTGTAAAAAGACATAATGTTGATATGGATTTCAACAGAATGAAGTTGAAAAATGAGTTGATTATTTCTCGTGGTTTGTTTCTTGCAAAGAAACGATATGCTATTCGAGTTGTCAACAATGAGGGAAAAGAGGTTGATAAAATTAATTATATGGGCGTTGAAATTAAGCGTTCGGATTATCCAAAGAAATCCAAAGAGTTTTTATCAGAATTGTCAGAGTTAATTCTGAGAGATGAAAAATTTAAATTGATTAAAACTCTTGAGTATGTCCACAGAAAAGAACGAGAGTTCAAAAAATTAATTGGTGAGGGAGATAAATCAATTGCAAGACCTGTAACTTATGGTAAAAAATTAAAAGATTATAAAGTGATACCTCAAGGTGTAAAAGCAATGGAAGCTTGGAATCATATCATGTATGACATTCATAAAACAGGGAATAAGGCATATATGTATTGGGTCAGGGGTATTGACTTTGATAGAATTGCTGATGTGGAGGAAAGAGAAACGATTAGAGCTAAGTATGAGCAATTTATTGCTGAAGGAAACAAGTTTGAAGTTATTGCAATACCAGATGAAGAAGCAAGGTTGCCATCATTTTTTGTGCCTGATTTAAAAGCAGCTCTTAAGTTTTCTTTTGAAGATAGACACCAATTGATGCTGAAACCTTTAACAGATGTCCGTGAAAAGACGGTGTTACTTACTGTATAATCAGAACAAACAATTGTGAAAGGAGTACGAATATGTCTGAAGTAAAATTGATTGAGAACTTTATATCATGGCAAGGCGAAGGTCCAGATAGTGGAAGGGCAATGGCTATTCTACGATTTAAAACATGTGACCGTAAATGCTCTTGGTGTGATACAGCAGTAAAGATGAGAATATCAGCCGAGGCACCATATAAAATTTCTGATATTCAAAAGACTCTTTATGAGTCTAAAGCAGGAATCCTAGTTACAGGTGGTGAGCCAACAGTAGCAAAGCATTTTGATGAATGTGTTGTGCTACTAAACGAGCTTGATTATCCTGTAGCAAATGTTGAGTCAAATGGTCATAGGTTATTGGAGTTGGTTAAAGTGGTAACCCAAAACGACCGAATCAAGTATATCTATTCACCAAAAATATTCAATGAAAAAGATTTTGATCTTGCGTCTGAATTGACGGAAAATCTTGTTGGATTTCCAAATGTTCATATTAAAGTTGTATATGAGAATAATCCGTTGGTCATAAAATATTTGGAACGTCTTCATAAACACTATGGAAATTTGGCTTGGCAACATCGTATTTGGTTAATGCCAAAAGGAACCACAAGATCAGATTTAATCCGTAATGCAGAAGAAGTATTTGACGCTTGTGAGCGTTATAAATTTAATTTTTCATCGCGAAGCCATATTATTTTTGGTTTCGTGTAATAATGGAGGGGAGGTGCTTTAAATTTTACAGATGAGCCATCATAAACATTTTCATGAGCAAGAACACAAAGGAATATGTGTAGTTAGACGAAAAGGGGAGTCCGATGATGATCTTTTGAAAAGATTCAGAAAGAAATACTCCAAAAGTGGTATTTCAAAAGAACTTCGTGAGAGGATGTATTTTGAAAAACCAAGCGATAAAAAACGTCGCAAAAAAGTGCAATCCATCAGAACTATTAAAAGAGATGAAAAAAAGATGGAGAAGTTAAAAGAAAAACTAGAACGAAAAAAAATGAAAGGTCGCCGTAAAAAAGCGAAAGGTGCTAGATATGATAAAAGCGATAGAGGATAAAATTTTTGTAGAAGTGATGAAAAGAAAAGTATCAACTGGAGGCATTATTCTTCCTGATGGGGCACAAGACCCTCAAGCTTATGGTCGTGTAATTTCTATTGGAGAAACAGCAACAGATAAGGGAATCAAAGTTGGAGATGTTGTTGTTTGTCATATTAGAGGCGGAATGGATTCTGTTATCGGATATAAGTTGTTCAAGATTTTAAAGCTTGAAGAAGTATATGGAACGTTGACAGATAAAGAAACCTTAAAATCGCTTGAAGAAATTGAACTTAAACCTACAAAAGGAAATGAAAAAAGCAAAATAATCAAACTGTAATGAAAGGTGGGTGATATAGTTGTTAAATTTACAATACATTAAAGCAAGGGATTTGGGGGATGCTTGGTTTCAAACTCTATTTCGGATGCTTGAAGAAGGAAGTGTATTCAAAATTGACCGTGGCTCATACGCCGGTCAAAAGAGATTGGAATTTGATTGGATAACAATCCACATTCAACATCCCGGAAGCCAACCTTTGTTACCACAAATAGAATCACATTTTGGTATACCAAATCCAGTTGCAGATGATTATCTTGATGATTATCTACCCTATCTAATGACTGCTGAATTAAAAGAAGGCGAGTCATATACATATGGTCAAAGATTATCAGGATATCCAGTTGCATATCCTGTAGCAACTAAATACTATGCTTTATGGGAAGATATAATCATTAAAGAAATGGATGAACTTTTAAAATTGGGTATTGTCTATAAAATAAATGATACGTGGTGCTTAAATCAAATTGAGTTGCTCATTTGGACTTATAAAAATAAAGGCGCTAGAAACAACCAAATGGTTCTTCAGGTAGCACATCCAACAGATATGTTACTTCAAGATCCGCCTTGTCTCAGACAAATTGATACAAGGATTCAAGATGGTAAATTACATTTCTACCCTTATTTCAGATCGTGGGACTTGTGGGGAGGCTTCCCTGCCAACCTTGGTGGTATTCAATTATTAAAAGAATACTGTGCTTCTGAAATTGGAGTGAAAGATGGTGAGATCATTGCAGCGAGTAAAGGTCTGCACATTTACGATTACTCTTTTGATCTTGCAAAATGTTTGAGGATGCGAGATGATATGCAGTTAAAGGGAGAATAATATGTCTACAGTCGTTGGATTAAAAACAGATAATGGTGTTTGGATAGGTTGTGATAGCAGAGCTAGTACAGAAGATGGTGACATTCGACCAATTATTGCAGAGAAAATATTTACCAACGGACCATATTTAATTGGTTTTATTGGAAGTGTTCGGGGCGGACAAATTATACGTCCTGAGTATTTCACTGCTCCGAAAAGGGTGTATGATTGGCCAGATGCTCTCATTAGTCAATGTGAAGGAAAACATTGCTTGAGTCAATGTGAGCAGCATACTGCAGTAATGCTTTGTAACTATATTATTGGAGATACAAGAACTGGCAAACTATATGAAATCCTTGTAGATTTTCAAATGAATGAGGTAACAGAAATGACCGCTATAGGAGCAGGGGCGGACTATGCTTACGGATCTTTATATTCAACTAGAGAACTAAATATAAATGGAGAAGACCGAGTGTTAATGGCACTTCAAACTGCTAAATATTTTAATACATCGACAGGCGAACCATTTATTGTGAAACAATTAGAAATCGGAAAAATTAAAACAAAAAGCTAGTAATGAAAATTTGAAACGAAATTGGAGAATACAGAATGCAGAAAAGCGGATACGTCTTAGCGGGGTTTGAGACTCTTGCAACTATTTTAGATAATTTTATTGCCGGAAGGCGAGGACGGTTTAATGATAATTTTACAAGAAAACAAATATCAGATTTTTTAGCTGCTACTACATCTGGTTTTCTACACTCTTACGGACAAGACTTTCCTGGTAAAAAGAAATTTGATAAATATAGTGCTAGAGAAGGAGACCTATATGTTAAATGTCGTGATATGGGTATCTTTGATGGTTGTACACTAATAGCTGACAGCGGCGGATTTCAAATTTCAATTGGACGTTTAACACGAAGTGAATCTGAACGATTATATAATATGTATTATGAGTGGCTTGTTGATTATAAAGAATCGTATGACAAGGCATTTATACTGGATATCCCACCTGGACCAGGATGTAAAATATTTCATAACTTTGAAGATGTTTATGAAAAGAATTTGGAATCATATCTTAAAGCAAAAGCACTCCCAGATGAAATTCGCAAAAAAATAATTTACGTCCATCATTTTAGAACACCCAAACTATGGGAAATATATACAAAAATAATGCGTGAGAACGATATGTTTGAAGCATTTGAATATCATGGGACTGGCGGAATTGTGGCTAATATGTCGAGCGATATGGCTATTCCTTGCATCATTTATATATTACCGCTTATTCCTTTGCTCAATGAAGCAAAGAAAGCAGGAAGAAATTATTTGAACTTTCATATTTTAGGTGGTGCTAATTTCAGAGATATGTTATTCTACGAGTTATTCAGAGTAGTTGTTAAAAATAAACACAACATAGATTTGAATATAACATATGATTCTTCTGGTATTTACAAACAAATCATGCACGCAAGATTTATGAATGTTAGAGATGACCAAGGTTATATGAGAAAGATGAATATTAAAAGCGATAATCTTCAGTATAAATTTTTGGAGAATTTATCTGTTCATGATATGTCTCAAAGAATCTTTGATAAACTTGCAGATACATGGGGATTCAAACGTATTTCAGTCGATGGGTTATATGATCCTGCACGCAATACCTTCTGGGAAGACGTTAAAACATATGCCATACTGTATGCATTTGATTTGTATTATCACCTTCAGCATGAAATGCGGGAGTTTGCTGAGGCTGTATACCCAATGTGGGAGAGTGGAGCCAAAGAAGAATTGTATGAAGCGTTATTTAATATAACTAGAGTATTGAATCAAGGAAAGCTAACAAAAAAACAAAGGATCAAAGCTCATAGTATTCCACGTTCAATGGATATTCTTGCAGACCTTGATGAAGACTTCTGCTATTCATTGGTGAAAACATATTTAGCGAAAGATGAGTTTACAGAATTAGATGAGCATACCAAGGTATTGACTGTATGATTGATAAAAGATATAATATAACTAAAAAACAACTTATTGGGTTGCAAGAAGGTGAAAGATTTTGTCCTAAATGTGATGGTAAGGGACGTGTTCCCAGAGACAAAAAAAAGGGATTACGCTTTACTGTCCTACTACAATGTGATAAATGCTTAGGAGATGGGAAAATTGATTGGATCGAGGAAGCAACTGGAAAAAAACAAAAGGGAGTTGGGCATGGAGCATATACAACTACCTGAAATTGATGAAGAGGCAGGCGAATTGTTATGCGATAAATGTGAAGGAAAGGGAAGCACATTATCAGATCAAAATCCTTATACTATGGCATCTATATGTAGTAAGTGTCAAGGTAGGGGAAAAGTTGACTGGATTTCACATATAACAGGAGTACCAAGGTTGCCTGATGCGTCCAGCTCTAGTACATCTTCATCATCATTTTCATGTGTAGTATCCTCAGGAAGTTATGCGTTCGTTGGAAGCACATCTGGAAATGGATGTATTAATAAAGATATTAATGATAATATAATGTATGCAATGGCTAAAAGGCTTGCAACAAAAATAGATGAAGAAATATTGGATAGTATTATTAAGGAAGGTAACAAACATATAAATTTGTATCCAGGAGGTAAAGTATTTGATAACGGAATCATTTCTAAATTCATGTTTCACGCTGATACTTAATAAAAAATCAAGAGTGAGACAAACGAAAGCATTATATCGTGATATAATAGACGTTTTAGCTTTCAGTGAATCCAGAGAAACAATAGAAATTCCTATCCCAATCCAATCCAAACTAGACTGCTTAAGAAAAATATCAGAAATGTTAATGACAGATAAAACTCTTGATAGTGTTTTAGATAGTATTGCATTTAGTGATAAATTTAAACAACATAGAGATTTTTTGGATTCAAAAATCAATGAGCAAATAAAAGATCATATATTTGAAGATATTGTTAAGCAGGTAAGACTTCGCAAAAAGATTAATGCGTTGTTCAATAATTTTGATGAATTGAGCAACGTATTGGAGTCTATCAGAGATGGTTCATTTGAATCTATTGATGATCTCGTTGAAGACTATGAGGTAACAATCAAAACTCTTTATTCAAATATGATGGAAAGTAATAGAGCTATAACAATTGAAGCAGCTGCATCGCTGGATTTAGCAAAAGACGATTATACTCATGTAACTGATATGATCTTAAAAAAATACGACAAAACAAATAAAACTCCAACTGGTTTTCCTTTACTTGATAATGAAATTCTGTATGGAGGATATGAACCTTCAAGATTATATGTATGGGGTGGAGGTTCGGGTGCAGGCAAATCTACAATGCTGAACAATACAATCATTAATTCAGCAACTATGAATCCATTGCAAATAGATGAGAAAGGAAGACCCCCAGTTAAAGGTGAAATCCATAGAGTATATGTTTATGTAACATTAGAGAATACAATTGAAGAAGCATTAATGAGAACATATCAGCCATTGTTTGATATTACAATACCACAAATGCTACGAGATATTTCACAAAGAGTTGATATTAAAAAGAAAATTAATGATCGTTTAGCTGAAAACAGTTCAACGATTATTATGAAATACTTTCCCGCAACAACAATCAGTGCTCTTGATTTGATGGGAGTCGTTGATGATGCTATAGAAGAATATGGGAAAGAAACCATTGCTGGACTATATGTTGATTATCTTGATCTGTTAAAAACAGATACTAAATATGACATTTACAGATTGGAGTTGGGTCATATTACATTAGCATTGAAAACATTGGCGGTCCAGTTTAACATTCCGGTTATCACAGGTACACAACTTGGAAGGTCAGCATACAAAATTAGTCAGTCAACTGAGCTTGGAGTCGATCAAGTATCTGAATCAATCAAAAAAGTAGAGCATGCTGACTTTGTTGGGTTACTTGCTAAAGACCCAATTGATGATTTTTTAGTTCATGGAAAAATTGGTAAAAACAGGTCAGGAAAAAGTAATGTGGCAATTGATTTTAAAGTTGATTTTTCAAAGTTCAAATTTATAAGTGCTACAAAAAGTGCAAGCAGAAAGTCAGATGATAAGCAACCAAAGGGAGACACTTCAAAAAAGGGCGATAAGAAAACATCTCCTTCGTATTCAAATTTTGCAGGAATCCATACAATTTGAGAAACGAACTGACCAACAAACCAGATTCAGATTTAGAACAAAATTTAAATTGTCAATCTACCCGGTTATTACTATCAGTGTAGAAATTACTTAGGAGGACATTAACAATGAGTAAGAAAAGAGTTTCGTATCAAAACTTGTTAAAAACAGCGATTGCTGAATTTGATACGTCAAAAACCGTAGACATTAAAGGGCCCATGCTGGATCCGATTCTTAAATGGGACGGACAGGGCGAACTACCGATTTATAAAGATGCCGCAAGTATTCTTGAAAGGTATTACTTCAATGAAACAACCGATAAAGGTGTTGAAGTAGCTGAAATGGAATACAATGAAGATGGCACAGAAGCCAAAACTGACGCAATGGAAGATGCTGAAGGAACTGGCACAGAGCAAGCAGGAACATCTGACAAGGCTACTATACCAGCAGCCAAAAAAGAAATTGAAAAAGATCTTGCAAAAGAATCTGAGTTCAGTGGCAAAGATGTTCCAAAAGCAAAGAAATATGTAGATGAAGCTGAAGAAGAAGCAGAAGCTGAGGAAGAAGAAGATGAAGATGAAGAAGTGAATGAAAGCCTTGAAAATGCAGTCATCGAAAAACTTATCGCTGAGATGGAAGAAGAAGATGAAGATGAAGAAGAAGAAGTAGAAGAAAGCGAAGTTATGGGTTATACAGGCGATGGTGTAAAACCTGGAATGGAAGCCCCTGATGAAAAAGAAGCTTCTGGACCTGAGGACGATGCCCAAGGCGCTGGCACACAACAAGCTGGTACAGGTGTTGATGCTGGTCAAGTACCTGACAGAAAAGACAACGCCGATATGATGGTTAAACCAAAAAACTACAACGAGCAAGAAGAAGCTGGCGATGAAGATGAAGAAGAAAAAGATCTCGATGTGGACGTTGAAGTTAAAGAAGATGCTGGCGTTGGACCTGGTCCTGTACCAGCAATGGCAGCAAAAGCAAAAGGCGACAACAAAGAAGGTGATGAAGCCGATGCTTATGAAGAAGCCTTCCAAATCTTCAAAGAAGCTATTGAAGATGATGACGAAGAAGACAACGAAGAAGAAGACAAAGACGAAGATTAATCAAGTTTTCTCTTAATAACTGGGATTACAAGGTTGAGCGGGTGAATTAAATGCCTGCTCAACCTTTTTACGAATCCTATGAAAGGACTAACATGAAGAAGATCTTAATAATTGAAGATAGTGCAAGAACTATCACATTCAATAATAGAAAAGTCCGAACCCCTGTAACTTTAACTGTAACCGATCGTGATTTAAAGGCACTAAAGATACAAATGAAAATGGCTGATATTCACAATTGGAAAGTTGAAGTATTATCTGAAAAAGATAATGAGGTTATTGATTATGATTATGCAGAACCACAAGAGGTAATTATTGAGGAACTTGAATTAGAGCCAAAAACAACACTTGAAAAATTGATGAAAGATGGAGACAGTGAATAATGAGAAAAGAAATAACTATCTTACAGGAGAATGCGTCATCTATTGTTATTGATGATAACGATGACCGTGATCTTGATGAGTACACACTCGAATTGTCCAGGCTTCTTGAAAGCAATAATGTTTCTATTGTAAAAACCTCCTCATGTTCCGTTATAATCCGACCTAATAAAATAGCCTCCATAGTTGTACGCGAGTTTCCATCAAGTTCAACCAACGACAATGAAATGCAGCAACAAATAAAAAAGGAAGATCCCAAAGAGATGGACGATTCTCCTGATGGAATTATTTCTGATTGAGGTTGAAAATATGGAACAAATAATAAATATTACACCCATTATAGTTTTTACGATAATAGCTGTGATTTCTTTGCGAGTAATATGGAATGGGTATAAG
>Ga0307379_10004188_pt1 | contig 20678 bp, 11 predicted proteins | sample UN2MG_FD_202237 | JGI IMG/M metagenome (GOLD analysis project Ga0307379, IMG submission 202237) | Soil microbial communities from Risofladan, Vaasa, Finland - UN-2 | ecosystem: Environmental > Terrestrial > Soil > Coastal area > Acid sulfate soil | place: Finland: Risofladan, Vaasa | collected... | reverse complement strand
GCTTCGCAGCAACATGGCCGGTTTCGTTTCGCACGTGGACATGTGGTACTACACCACCGGAAAGCAGCCGTCGATGACGATTCAGTACGGCCGATTCGGCGGCAACGATAACCAGCCGAAGGTGGATCGCCCGGGCGACCCGACGAAGCTGGGCGCCGTGCAGGCATTCAAGATGGCGGCCGATAAGCTCGGATACGTGCAGGAGGTGAAAATGCCGTGGGCGGTGCTGACGCAGGACGGCAAATGCCCGGCCAAGGATGCCGATATCCGCCTGGGCCTCGAGATGTTCTGGGGCGATATTTCGGCCGAAGAATGGCCGCGCAGCCGCGTTACCGATAACCTGTCCGACGGCGCAAGCCAGACCGATTTCTTCTGGACGTCTGTGAACAACTGGGGCCGGCTGATCCTTGAGGATAAGAACAACCTCACGCTTCCGCCGCCCGCCTGGCAGCTTGCCCGCAAGGCCGAGCCCCGGGGCCTGGCGCCGATAACGTTCGACCTGCCGCGCGACAGCTTTGTGACCATCGCGATCGAGGACGCGGCCGGCAACCGCGTGAACAGCCTGCTGGGCGGAGTGAAGCTGCCGAAGGGCAAGAACACGGTGTATTGGTCGGGCCTGGACGACCGCAACAGCCCGCTGCCCGCCGGCGATTACAAGTGGGTGGGGCTGTATCGCGACCAGATCGACATGAAGTGGCTGATGAGTTTTTACCAGCCCAACCAGGAAACCCCCTGGGGCAACGCCGCCGGCACCGGCGCGTGGGGGCCGGATCACGGCTCGCTGAAATCGGTGGCCGCCGGCGACGGCCGCATCTATCTGGCCGCGAACGGTATCGAGGCCGGCTACGCGCTCTTCGCCGTCGATCCCTCCGGAAAGAAACTGTGGACCGTCAAGATGGCCGAATCGGACCGCGTGGTCTATGCCGACGGCATGGTGTATGCGTGCGCAATGGGCGGCGGCGTGAATTTCCTCGGCATTGCGCCGACGGGCGTGGTGCAGGTGGAAGCTGCTACCGGCAAGTGGATCGACATACCGGGCGACGACGGCAAGCCCGTGAAGCGCCTGCCGCTGGCACAGGGCGACGAGAAGCTCAACGGCTTCGCCGCCGATACCGCAGGGCTGTATGCGTCGGTGAGCGGCAAGGGCATGGTGCGCAGCTTCGACCGCAAGACGTTCAAGCAGATGCGCGAATATACAGTGCCCGCCGCCGGACATCTTTTTGCCACCGGCAACGGCAAGCTGCTGGTAACGACGCCGCAGGCGCTCCTGGAGCTCGATCTGGCCGACGGCACGCTGAAATCGCTGGTAACGGCCGATATAGGCACAGCCCGAGCAATTACCGCTTCGGGTGATACGGTGTATGTGGCGCTCGGCGGCCCGCAGCACAATGTGCTGGTGCTGAAACGCGACGGCGATACGCTGAAGGTGACGTCGACCATCGGGAAGAAAGGCGGCCGCACGCCGAACGGCTGGTATGATCCCAACGAAGGTTTCATCAATCCGTCGGGCGTGGCGGTTGACATTCACGGGCAGCTTTGGGTGGTGGAAGATCATTACAAGCCGAAGCGCGTGAGCACGTGGGTAAACGGGGAATGGGTGCGCGATTTCATCGGCGACACCGGCTACGGCGGCGGCGGAATCATCAATCCGCTCGACCCCACGATGGCGTTTTACGACGCGATGCAGTTCAAGATCGACCTCGACAAGGGCACGTCGGAGCTCGTGCAGGTGGGGATGATCGTCCCCGAAAACGCCGCCGAGCACGGCATAAGGATCGTGGCAAGCGACGCGGGCACCACCGAATACATGATGGCCAGCAAGGGCCGCGCCTACGTGCACAACTGCCGCGGCGTGCGCACCATCTATCGCGAGCTGCCCAAGGGAGCCGGGCCTGGCCTGGCCGGCCGCTGGGCGCTGTGCGTGTATATCGATCCGAAAAGCAAGATCGCGTGGATCGACCTGAACGACGACTGCAAGATCAGCGAAAACGAGATCGTGCGCGGCGGCCAGAAGGACGACTGGGGCGGCACCGACTACTGGGGCATGCGGCCCTCGCAAGACCTCGATCTGTTCTTCACCCGCGGCGTGCAGCGCCCGGGCCTGAGGCTGCGCGTGCAGCGCGTCACCGCCGGCGGCACGCCTGTCTATGATTTTGCCAAGTTTGAGCAGATGGCCGGCGAATGCCAGAACGGCATCGGCCTGCGCGGCGGCAATTACAACAGCGGCTGCGCCGGCGAGCGCGGCGACTATTTCAGCGAGATGCGCAGAATCGAGACAGCAGCCGGCAAACCCCGCACGTTCTGGTACCGCGGCGAAAGCACCGGCCGCTGGACATATCGCCTGCCCGCGCCCGGCCTCGTGCTCTATCCGTTCCAGGCACATGGCGTGATCGAAGCACCCTCCATCAATGGCGAGGTGGTCTGCTGGGTCTCCGATTTCGGCCAGCGATACCTCTTCACCGACGACATGCTCTACATCGATCAGCTCTTCGCCGACGCTCGCAGCGGCTTTGAAGACTGGCCCGACAACCCGAAGCGCGGCTTCCTCGCAAACAAGATGGCGCCCGGCCAGGAGTCGTTCCACGGGTTCTTCACCCGCACCAAAGACGGCCGCTGCCTGCTCACCAGCGGCTTCACCGATTGCCGCGTGTTTGAAGTGGCCGGTCTGGACTCGATGAAACGGATCGGCGGAAGCGTTGAATTGAAGAAGGAGTACCTGGCACGCGCGGCCGAAATCCGCGAATTCCGCCTCGCGGGCGGCAAGACACGCGGCACGGTCGCCGTCGTAAAGCCGCAGAAAACCGTGAAGGTGGACGGCATGCTCGACGAGTGGTCGCGCGACAACGCCGTGCAGATAAAGGTGGACGCACAGCGCGGCGCCGACCTGCTCACGTCGTATGACAACGACAACCTCTACATCGCGTGGGAAGTGCAAGACGCCAGCCCGATGGCCAACAAGGTGCAGAACTGGCAGCTCGCGTTCCGCAGCGGCGACTGCGTGGATATGATGTTCCGCCGGCCAGGCGAGAAGCTCGACGATGCGGCCCTGCGTGCCGGCGACATGCGGCTGCTGATCACCATGCTAGACGGCAAACCGGCGGCGATCCTATACAGGCCGGTGTCGGACGCCAAGCAGCCCTACACCTTCGACGCCTTCGAGGGCGCCGGCCGCGGCAACGCCGTGAAGATGGACGAGGTGCGCCTGGCCGACGAGGTGCAGACGGCGGTGAAGCTTGGCCCGCAGGGTTACATAGTGGAAGCGGCCGTGCCGTGGAAGCTGCTGGGCGCCCAGCCCAAGCCCGCGATGGAGTTCCGCATTGACTTCGGCGTGCTCTTCGGCGACGCGAAAGGCGCCGCCACGGCGCTGCGCGCATACTGGGAAAACCGCGACACCCAGATCGTGGCAGACATACCGTCCGAGGCCGCCCTGAAGCCCGCCAACTGGGGCGTGGCGAAGATCGCGGAGTAGGAATGAAAGATTAACCACGAAGGACACGAAGGACACAAAGAAGCACGAAGAAGGCCATAGTCTTCTTCGTGCTTCTTTGTCGTTGCTATTAGCCCGCGGCTAATCGGCTTGCACGCCTATGAGGATCAAGGGAACCGCCGGAACGCCCCGGCCTTGCCGTACCACGTTGTACAACTCCCCCTCGTAATATGATACGCCTGAACTCATCTCTTTCTGAAGAGACTTGGTGGGCAGTATTTCCACACCGACATCGATCCTGTCGCCGATGTAGAAAGCAAGGTGCTTCACAAACAAGTCGTACGCCACAAAAGCGTACTTGCCGAACTGCACCTCCACCGCCACGCGATCCTTCACGAAATCCGTCTGATTATAGCTGTATATCGGCGTCTGGCCCGCGTCCTCTATCTCGCGCTTCTGCTCGTCGGGCGGCATTGTCAGTGTCTTCCGGATGAGCCGTTCGTCCTTGGTCACCCAATAGCTCACGCGGCTTTCATTCCAGCCTCGCGCCTTCAGCAATGATCTGAAGCATGCATTCATGGCCACAGGGCTGTAGAAGACTTCGCCGCTGGTTCTCGCTTCCTTTGAGATTTTGGTCTTGCACTCCTCTGCGCTCACAGCAGTAATAACTTGTTGGATTTCCTCCCACAGTCCCGGCTTGCGAACCATCAGGAACTCCAATCCATTGAGGTGCGAATAGAACTCGCTGATCTTCATGGCGATTCGACACCTTCCTCAGAATAAAGGCTTTTGGGCGCCGCTGTCGGACTTGGCCCACGGTGGGGCAGTCAATCTGTTTCCGGCTTCGCGCGGGTCATAAACCGGCTTGTTCATCGGCCGCGTTCTGAGCGTTCCTGCGATCTCTCTTTGAATTCTATCACGAGAGATGGCAGCGTACTCAGGAAGGATTTCCGTTCCCGCCCCTCGGCGCCCGTGGCGCAATGCGGCAATCACACTCGTGCCCGCTCCCAGGAATGGGTCCAGCACCCAGTCATCCTCATTGGTCATGCACAGCACCAGCCTCTCCACGAGTTCGACCGGATACTGGCAGGGATGCTCCGTCTTCTCTACGTGGTTGTTTTTGACGTTGGGGATTACCCACAGATCCCCTGGATTCTTGCCTCTTGGATTGCAGGAATACTTGCCGGCTCTAGGGCCTTTGAAGTACTTCTTTCCGGGATACTTCTGCGGCACGCGAACCGCGTCGAGGTTGAAAAGGTAGTCGTCCGACTTGGTGAACCAGATGATCGTCTCGTATCTCCCGGAGAATCTACGCGAGCAGTGCAGGCCGTGCTCGAAGTGCCAGATAATGCGGTTGCGCATCTTCAGCCCGCACTCAGAGAAGACGGGGTACAGCAATGTGTCCAGCGGGACGATCGCGCCGTTGTCGACGTGATTGCCGACCTGCCAGCAGATGCTGCCCCGGGGCGAGAGCACGCGAACGCATTCATTGATTACCTTCTGTTGTTGATCGATGTAGGTCTCCAGGTCGATCTTCTTTTCGTAGGCTTTGCCGATGTTGTATGGCGGGGATGTCACAACGAGTTGAATCGCCTCGGAAGGCACGCTTCTCAGGAGATCAAGACAATCGCCGCAGTACAGGACTGCGCGTTCTGATGTGCTAAACGAGCCTGCTATCTTGATGTTCTTGTGTACCATTCGCGATCACCTTGATCAAGCACCATGCAGTTCAGCATTAGCTGAGATCAGTATAACATTGTATTCCGGTTTGTCAAGCAGGAACCGGACCGAGATGCTGCGCCTGCACGCTTACTTGGCGACGCGAAATCCCATCTTAAGCAGATGCTCCCTTGCAGCCTCGAGATTGGGGGAGGTGGCAACGGCCTTCAATCCCCGGTATTCTCCAAGCTCTAGTCCAAAACGCCGCTCCTGTTCCACAACATCCTTGTATATGCTGAACAGCCCGCAGAAATGCTCTTTGCTCCGATACAAAACGCCTTGGCTGTCGAGGGCCAGCGCCGCCGACCACCTAGGAAAGTGGTGGGAATCATTGTAGCAGATGGCCAGCCATGAACCGTCGGGGTATTCCAGGCTGATGCCCAGGTACCCCGTGGCTGCTTCTCTTTCAGATGCATTGCGGGCGGCCATCAATGAAGCCCGTGCCTGCCTGAGAAAACAAGCTTTCTCATAGGCCGGCCACGCGAATGCTGCAACTACCAGCAGCACTATGATCAGCGCGACCGTCACAACAATAACTCGAAGTATCCTCATAGAGCACCGCCTATTCTCTCACTTCGGCTGCGCTTCCGCCTCCGCCTTCCCGTCCTTCGCGTTGAATTCATCAAGCCTGAACTTGTGCACGTAAGGCTTGCGGTGTTCGTGCGGTGCGGGATCGGCGCTGTCGAAAACCTTTACGCTGTGGATGTGAATGTCGCCGTTGCGGTCGCCGAAATGCAGGTCGCCCGAGAGCGGCTCGCGCGTGAGGCTGCGTGCGGCGGGCTGGCCGGCTGCGGCATCGGGGGCCGGTTTTGTTCCCCACGGTATGCTGTGGTTGCTTGCCGCGAGGAACTCGGTGCCGTCGGCGGCGATGAGGTATACTTCGCGCGTGAGCGGCCGCCGCCGCCAGCGGGCCGAGATGCGGTATCGGCGGCCCGCCTCGAACTTCAGCGGGTCGTGCATTTGCGCCGTGCCGCTGCCCACTCTCAGCCGGGAGGAGTCCCACGCGAGGCCGCCCATCTGGGCCAGCTCGAAGCTGTTCTTCTGCGGCGTGAATTCAATGTCGATGCGGCCGGCCTCGCCTGCGAAAATGGGCGGGCCGTCTTTGGGGGCAGCCAGCGGCTTGGTCTTTCCGTCGGCCGGCGGCGCATCCTCGTGCAGCAGCTTCGACGGCGTGCCGGCGGGCACTTTGAACGAGCCGTCCGCTTTTGTTGCATTAGCGTAGCCGTCGCTGAGGTGAACGGTGTAGTAGCAGGTGGAGCCGGCTTTGAGGCCGGTGAGGATCACGTGCGGCTGCGCGGAAAAGCGCCAGTTGCTCGTTACGTTCGTCTTGTTGCGATCGGCTCCGTAATCGGCGGCCATTTCGGCCATCTCGGGATTTCCGGGCGTTTGTTTCAGCTTTGCGGTGAGGATGGCGCAATATGAATCCTTCGCGGGCAACACCTCCACTGCGATCGGGCCGTCGAGCGTCGGCGGAGTGGTGTCGGGCTTGTTCACCAGCACGTTTGGCCGATACAGCGGATCGCCGATATAGGCCGTTACCCAGTCCAGATAGATCGTTGACATCAGCAGCACCTCGCCGAGCTCATATCCGCGGAAGAGGTGATAGTAGAAGATGCGGTCGTCCCACCAGCTCGCGGATGTGATATGCGCGCCGCCCACGCCGCCGAGGCCAGCGGTCACGGTTGCGCCGGCCTCGATCATCTTTTCAAGGTATGTGGCGAATTGATCTTCGTTGTTCATCCAGCCGTTGGCCGACTTTATCGCGTGTATGATTCCGCCGGGCAGCACGCCGCTCTGGCCGGCGATCTCGCCCTCTTCCACATATCGGGGGCCGTCGGAGAAGAACGCCGAGAACAGCAGCGGCCGCTCGATCACGGCGGGGGGCTTGTTCAGCTCGGGCTGCAGGCTGAAGCCCAGCTCCTTCAGCTCGTCCAGCCCCAGCCGCACGGCCGGCTGGATGGGCAGCGGGCCGGCCAGCCTGTTATAGCATTGGCCCTGCGACGGCGTGAAATATCGCGTGCCGTAGATCGCGCCGTCCACCTGCGCCTTCGCAATGGCCGGGCTGCGGCCGTCGATCCGCATGCACCAGTAGAGGAAGCTGGCCTTGGGATGCGCCTTTCGGGTTTGGGTGGTGAAATGCGGCGGCTGGTCTTGCTGCGACTTGTATAGCGGCGGCTTGAGGCGGTGCTTCGGATCGGCGTATCTGGCCTGATCGTACATGTCCTTCACGTCGTTGTTGCTGAAGGTCCCGGGGTGCATGTACGGGTTGAAATTCCCGAGCAGCCCATAGGCGAGGGCGTTGCAGAGCACCTGCCGCCGCAAGCCGTCGAGGCCGAAAGACCTGGTATATTTGATGAATCTCGCCGGCAGGCCGCGCTCGAAGGGCATTCGGGCCATCGTGCTGCCTTGGGCGATGTAGAGGTAGTTGATCGCCGGCGGATCGAGGTATGCCAGCATCAGCCGCTGCTGCAGGGATGATCCATTGCCGAAGTCGCCCAGCGATTCGCCCGTGCCGCGGCCCACGCCATAAATGCTGGTAACGACTTTCGGCAGCCCGTGGCACACCACGATGTAGAGAATATGATCCTTCAGCAGTGTGCCGTCGGCGGTTGCGTTTTTGGGATCCTCCAGGAAATCCTTCACCTGCAGCTCGATGTCCTCGAGGTAATTCTTGTCGTCGCGCACCTTGTCGATTCCGGTGATGCTGAGCGCGAAATCGTCGATGTCGTAGAAAGTGTACCGCAGGCTCGTCGCCGGCTCGCCCTGCTTGTCTTTCGCCTCGAGCACCACCTCGATGGTTCCGCGCATCGCCTGCTTGGCGTCGAAGGAATAGAGGCGGCCGTCCTGATCGGTTTCGGTCACGCCGTAGCCTTTCAGCGCCGCCCCCTGGTCGAAGATCACCTTCTTCGCGCTGCCGTCGGGCCGGCCTACGGTAATGGTTGCGGTAGCGAGGTTCACCTTCTCGAGGTCGGCCTTGGGGATTTTCATCTGAGCCTGCCGCGAATCGGCCACGGGCCATCTCTTCGGCGGCTCGCCCTCGCCCACGAATTCCAGACCATAGAGGTTGTCGCTGCTGTCTTCCGGCAGGCGGAATTGGTTGAGGTGATCCTTGCCGTGAATGCACGTAACGCCCAGGATCCAGGGCTTGCGGCCGGTGGCGGGATCGGTGTGGCGGCCGACGTAATACTCGGCCACCTCCCTGGAGTCCTGCCCCGGCTCCGAATCATCCTGATCGATCCGATAATCGGCGTTATACAGCACCAGCACCTGGTCGGGCGCGGCGGCCGCGGCCGCAAAACACACCGCACAAAACATACAGCACAAGATCATCGTTCGCATATTGACCTCCGTGCCATACATTATATAAGCCTGGGCAGGCAAATGAAAAGGGGGAATCCGGAAACGCGGACAGCGTGGTGGAAACCTGCCCTCCGTGGCTAATCCTCTTCGTGCTTCTTCGTGTCGTTCGTGTGCTTCGTGGTTGGAACGAAACCAATAACCCCTTGACACCAGCCGGCCGGCGCGTAAAATTGCCTCATCAGGCGTTCCGTTCCCGCTTTCACCCTCACGGGGATATCCCAATGAACAGCAAGCAACGCTGCCTTGCGGCGATCAACGGCGAGCCGGCCGACCGCGTGCCGGTGTTTCCGCTGCTGATGTTTCTGGCGGCCGGCCGCGCAGGGATCACGTATCGCGAGTTTGCCTCCAACGCCAACGCTCTGGCCGAGGCGCAACTGCGCATGCGCGAAAAATTCAACATCGATGCCATCACCGCCTGCTCCGACGCCTTCCGCCTCTCGGCCGACCTCGGCGGGCAGATGGTCTTCCCCGAAGACAAGCCCCCCTACCTCGCCTCGCCCATCGTGGCCGGCCAGGCCGACCTGCAGCGCCTCGCAACGCCCGACCCCACGCGCGCGGGCAGCAGGATGCGCGACCGATGCGACGCCATCTCGATGATGCACAACGCCGCGGGGCACGAGTGCCTGGTGCTCGGCTGGGTGGACATGCCTTTCGCCGAGGCATGCGCGATCTGCGGCGTAACCAATTTCATGCTGATGATCGTCGACGATCAACGGCTGGCGCATGCGGTGCTCGACCGCCTGACGGATATGGTGATCGATTTCGCGCTCGCGCAGCTAGGCGCCGGTGCGGCGATGATCGGCGCGGGCGACGCCGCCGCATCGCTGATCTCGCCGCCGATGTACCGCGAGTTTGCCCTGCCATTCGAGCAGCGCGTCTGCGACGCCGTGCACCGGGCAGGCGGCCTGACCAAGCTGCACATCTGCGGCAACACATCGGCCCTGCTGGGCGACATGGCCCGCTCGGGCGCAGACCTGTTCAACGTGGACCACCTCGTCGATTTCCGGCTGGCCCGCGACGCCTACGCCGCCGCCGGCAAATGCTTCAAGGGAAACCTCAATCCCGTAGATTTCCTCACCTCCACCCCCGAGCAGACCGGCCGCCGCTCGCTCGAATGCATCAGCCTCGCGCGCGGCACCCGCTACATGCTCAGCGCCGGCTGCGAAATACCCGCCGCCGTCACCGACGACGTATTCCGCGCGTTCTGCGATGCACCGAAAAGCGCACTTTCGCAATCGACGTGAAACCCGCTGATTGCTTGTTAATAATCCCCCGTGTGCAGCCCGTTTGCCACAATGTCAGACTTCCAAGCAGATCTGCCTCAGGACGCGCGGGTGATGTTCATTGCGAGCAACGGGTGTTCAGCCGGTTGCGCACGTAGATGAGATCGAGGATGTTCACCGCGCAATCGCCGTTGACGTCCCCGTCGACGGTCGGCTTGGGGTCGCAGGCATCGCCGTCGCCGTCGTGGTCGCGGTCCTCCTGGTCGGGATTCGCTTTGGAGAGGCAGTTATCGCACAGGTCGCCCACGCCGTCGCGGTCGCGGTCTGCTTGGGTGGGGTCGTGTATGGTTGGGCAGTTATCGCAGACGTCGCCGAAACCGTCGGCATCGCCGTCCGCCTGATCGCTATTGGGGTGAACAGGGCAGTTGTCGCAGGGATCGCCAACTGCGTCGGCGTCGGCGTCCGCTTGATCGGGGTTGAAGGTATTCACGCAATTGTCGCAGGCATCGCCAATGCCGTCGCCGTCGCTGTCAGCCTGATTCGAGTTTGCGACCGTGGCGCAGTTGTCGCATGCATCGCCAAGGCCGTCGCCATCAAAGTCGCTTTGGGCAGTATTGGCGGTGGCAGGGCAGTTGTCGCAGGCATCGCCTATTCCGTCCTGATCAGCGTCGGCTTGGCTGGCGTTGTACACAGCCGGGCAGTTGTCGCAGGCGTCGCCAATGCCATCGCTCGAATAGCCGATATGCGCCACACCGGCGAGGTAATGAGCCTGCACTTCGGCCGGCGGCAGGGGCCGATTGTACACCGCGACCTCATCGATCGCGCCGTCGAACTTATCCGAGATGATGTAACCGGAGAAATAGCCGCTCTGGGCACCAATCATGGTGGGCCGCGTCGGATCGGCGGGCGCGAGATCAATGGAGCCGATCACCGTGCTCTTCGCCGGCTGGCCATCAACGTAGGTGATCATCGAATTGCCGTCATACACGTTGGCAATATGGTGCCAGGCGTTCAGCGAAACCGGCACCCCGCGCAGCATGTAGGTCTGGCCTGATGCATCGCCGATCTGCCAGTAGTGCTCGGTGCCCCCGGCCCAGAAGCTCGAGTAGTACTCGACACGGCCCATGTCGGGCCAGAAGTTGTCGGGCACGCTGGAAAGCTGCGAGAAGGCGCAGTGCCAATTCGTGCTGCGTCGGAACACCCAATACTCGATCGAGAGCGTGGTGAAGCTGCCGATGTCGAGCGACGGGCTGGACGGCACGCTGACGTATTGGGAGCCGTTGAAATCGAGGGCTGTGCCCGCGGTGCCGGGCGTCCAGGCGGGTCCGCCTACGAGCGTGCCGTGATGCCCATCGGCTGCATCCGCCGCGGTGCCGCCGGAGCCTTCGTCGAGCTTCCAATACGCCGACATGCTGGTGATTGCCGTTGCCCCATCGCTGTCGGCTTGTGTCGGGTTGTAGGTGGATGGGCAGTTGTCGACGATATCCACAACGCCATCTGCGTCTGAGTCGGCCAGAATCGGTATCCCATCTGCATCCGAAGGATAGAGCCCGTCAAGGAAGAACCAGCTCTGGCCGATGGTGTAGTCCCACGAGACCTGGATGTGGATGACCTTGACGGTCAGCTTCGACTTGTCCATTCCCTCCGGGATCGCTCGCGTGTAGCGCTTCCACTGCCGGCCATCAGAGCCGGCCGTTATCGCATTGAAGTAATCGTAGTGATCGGGATTGCAGCCTTCATTCAATCCCCAGCAATCGCAGCGCAGGTATTCGCTGTGCGTGGTTGTGCCATCGGTAAGGACCAACCCAATCCGCCAAGTGTAGCGGGATGGCGTGGTGTAACCCTCGTCCGTGATCCACAGCGAGATGTGGCTGGCGGGCGCCGCATCGATTGCTTGTTCCATCTCAAGCGTCTGACTGGTGGAATTGTAGATCTGCCCGCCGCTTTGGAGGAAGAAGTACACAGCTTTGTTACCTGCGAAATGGTGAGTATCGACCACCTCGCAATGGCGGACGACGATCGGCCCATCAGCGGAGTGATCCCACGCCGAGATGTTCCCGAAGGCGGTGCCGACGCTGTCAAGTTCAAAGCTGCCGTTCGGCATGAAACCGGGGGGCGAGGCAGCCGATCCGGCGGCCATAAATGTCACGATCAGGAAGGTCAGAGCCGCCCACATGATCATATTCTTCACGAGCATTCTCCTTGGGTGTGATGCCAAATCCCTGGGATGAATCGCCGCCGTACGTTGGCGATACCGGCTTTCCCAGACGTGCATTATAATTATACACTATAAAAAGAGGGAAGTCAAGTCGCGGACGGACGAAAAACGAAATCCTCTTGAAGCGCAGTCTCTCCCCTGCCATAATATTCGATACGGTTGCCGCAATCCGCGTGCGCCAGAAGCAGGAGAATATGCGATGCTGAAAACGAGATTTGCTGTTTGGCCGCCGGCGTCGGGGCTTTCGTCCGCGGCGATGTTTTTGTGCGCGGCGGCGGTGCTTTTCTGCGCGGCGGCACGGGCCGAGGTAAAGCTGCCCGAGGGCATTGTGACCGTGCAGGTCGATTCGGCGATGGCGCCGCCCGAGTGGGCGCTGAAGCAGCGGATGCTGCTTGAAGAGAACACGCGCGCGGTGCTGACGTTTCACGAGCGCTATCACGACAAGCGCGGCTGGCTGAAGTGCAAGGCGCGCTGGAGCATTGTTGACGGCATAGACGACGTGATGGAGAACTGCGGGAATTGGCCGCTGCTGTATGCGCTGGGGGCCGATCAGGCGGTGCTCGATGCATTCAAGAAGGCGTTCGACGGCCATATCGAGCAGTTCAGCCGCAAAGGCATCGAGTACGCGCCGAAGTGGGGCTGCGTGTATAAGGAGTACGTTACGGCGTTCGATTGGCAGCATCACAGCGAGCAATACAGCGCGTTCAACCAGCTTACGGTGGCGGACCCCGGCGACCGGAAGTTTGCCAAGCGGATCAAGCGGTTTGCGGGTTTTTACCTGAACGAGGGGCTGCCGGCGGGTGCGGAGCCGAATTTCGATTTCACACACAGGATCATCCGCAGCGTGATGACGGGCAGCCGCGGCGCGCTGATGGAGATGGAGCCGATCTACTGGGGCAACAAGTGGGAGGAGATCGGCAGTTGGGAGAGGATGGGACGCTGGACGAATATCAAGGGCGACTGGACGGAGAATGCTTACGCGGCGACGCAGGCGGCGAATGCGTTCATCGTGAGCGGCGACGAGAAGTATCGCAAATGGGTGCTGGAATATATGGACGCGTGGGCGGCGCGTGCCGCCGAAAACGGCGATATCATCCCGGCAAACGTGGGGCTGTCGGGCAAGGTGGGCGAGCATTGGGACGGCAACTGGTGGGGCGCGTGGGACGGCGGCTGGAAGCTGAGCAACGGCATGCTGGCCGGCGCGGAGAACGCGCTGCTGCTGTCGGGCGATGCGAAATACGTGGACGTGCTGCGCCGGCAGGTGAAGGCGCTGCTGGCGAAGGCGGTGGAAGATAAGGGCAAGATGTATCCGCCGTCGCAATACGATGCGAACGGTTGGAGCGGCAAGGCGCAGTTTGGCCGGCAGCTCGTGCGGATGTACCTCACCGATTTCCGCGAAGAGGATCTGAAGCTCATCGAAGACGAGATGCTGCTGCACCGCGGCGAGCCGGGCAAGTTCAACTACGGCACCGGCTACTTCTATCACGTCGACGACTTCGCCTGGCTGTTCTTTGTGCTGGGCCGCAATCCCGAATTCCCGCAGCGGATGTTTCAGTCGGACATCGAGCGCGTCCGCCAGCGCACGCAGCGCGTGATCACCGACAAATCGATAGACTGGGAGCGGCGGTCGGATCATTCGCAGGAATTCATGCCGTGCAGCACGCACACGCTGATGAATCTGGCATGCGGCGGGGTGGGGGTGCTGTGGGACAGCGTGCCGGTGCTGACGGAGGTGTGGCATTACGATCCGGCGCGGAACCGTCCGGGCCTGCCGCAAGACGTGGGCGCGCTGGTGGATTCGATCACGAAGGACGAGGTGGGCCTGCAACTGGTGAACCTTTGCCAGACCGAGCCGCGCACGGTGGTGGTGCGAATGGGCGCATACGGCCAGCACCAGTGCGTGCAGATCATTCACGGCGGAAAGCCGCTGGAAGTGAACGCGAGCTATTTTGCGGTGAAGCTCGAGCCCGGCTGCGGCACGCGGCTGGTGCTGAAGGTGAAACGCTATGCAAACAAGCCCGCGGCCGGCATGCCGTGGGGCAAATGACTGCACATCGGGCGGCGAAGAATGCTGAACGAGATACTGACGCTGTTGATCGACGCCGCCCAAAATGCCTTCCGGCCGGTGGCCGAGAATGGGCCGCTCAACTGAAGGCCGCCGAGTCGCCCGAGGATGTGGAGCGACGAGTGCAGGAGTTCCTCAGTCGAAAGCTGTAGCGCCCGCGGCCTTCCGCATCACACCGGTGCCCTCATTTCCACCGCCGTCTCGTAAAGCTCGACGGGTTCTTTCGTCACGCCCACCCGAACGGACGAGTTCACGATGCTGGAGCCTGTGCGCTTGCGTCGCACGCGGTGCATGCCCACCGTCTTGAAGCCATGAAGCTCGCCTATCCGCGCGAGGAAGCAGTCGGTTTCCACGTGCACGCCTTGCACGATGTTGTTGCCGATCACAACGACCACCCATCCGCCGGGCTTCATCACGCGCCGCGTAACCTGAAAGAACGTGTTGCAATCGTTGAAGTAGGTGGCGGCATAGTTGGCCCATCCCGCTCCGCCGTATGCACCCTTGCCGGTGTTTCGCTCGCGGATTGACTCCAGAATCGCGCGCAAGTCCGGCAGCTCGAAAGCCAGATCGATGCGGGGAGCCGTGCGGACGGTTTGCCAGAACTGACCGAAGCTTTCCTTCTCGAGCTTCTTCAGTTCCTCGTTGCCGTCTATGAGGCCAAGCCAGTAGAGGTGCGGGCGCGTATTCCGCACGTAATGGTAGTTGTTCAGGTATGGCGGCGAGGTAATCAGCACGTCGACGCTGCCCGCGCGCAGCACGTCGGCGCCGCTCAGATAGGAGCGCTTGTGCACCGTGGCGGCCGGTCGCCGCCGGAATTTCATCATGTGGCGCTGGATGAAACCGATGTCGGCCTCCATCTCCCAAAGCTTCTCGCAATAAACGCCCAACACGTCCGCGTGCTCTATCCCTTTCCTCCCGGCGGAAGCGCGCGTGCTGAGGCTGGGCTCGTATGAATAATTCGAGACTCCCACGAGAACGGTTCCCAGTGCGAGATTCAGAAGGTCCTTCACAAAACCGCTTTTCTGTTTCGCAATGAAATCCTGGATCAGCAGCACCTGCCGCTGGACTGTGGGGCTGAAGAATCGGGCCTTGCTGCGAAAGCTTTGCGGCGGCAAGGATACAGGCGCAGATCTGGACGGCTGCGCGCTCAGCAACGCCGCCCGCTTCACGGCGGCCGTCAGTTCCTCGAGGTCGCAGCGCACGCACGCCGATTTCACCCCGCATGCCAGGGCCGCATAGGGATTGATCTCGAAGCCCACCGCGTTGCAGCCGAGCTTCAGGCTCTCGACCAGCGTGGTGCCTACGCCGGCAAAAGGATCGAGTACCGTCGCCGGACGCGAGACGTCTTCCAGCGCTTTTCCCAGCACCTCCTCCACAAACGAACCTGAAAAACCGGCCACCCACGGAACCCACCGATGGATCGGATCCCGACGATTCTTCGCGAACGCGGTGTCTCCGAAACCCGATTTCACCGCCGGTTCTTCCTCGGCCTCCGGGAAAAGAGCCGACTGCTGGTAGGCTGCCGTCCCTTCAGCTACCGCGTCGGCCGGCGGGCCGGCCAGCCAATCTTCCAAGCCCCGACGCAGAAAGCGCCACTCGCGGCCGACCTTCCTGCACGGCACACGCTTCATGCGGGCCATTTCGCGCATTGACTTCTCGCTCACCCGAATGAACCGAGCTGCCTCGGTCACATTCAGCACCTCGTTCTTGTCGCCATTGTCGGTTCGCATCTTCCCGTAACCTCCCGCAAAAGATTCCAAAGTCGCGCTGCAATACCTGAGGCAGTATACCACATCACGTTCCGTATGTCAAGGCCGCGCCGTGTGATCGCAAATGGTTTTGGACATCACAAGCGCGAAGCTGTAGAATTGAGCCGGAATCGGCTCGCTCAAGTTCGTCTAATAGTTAGAGTGTGCGTGAGACAAGTGCGTGTTTTGGAACCGGGCAGAAGGAAGCAAAGCATGAGACAACTGATGGCAGCGATTGCGCTGCTCGCGCTGGCGGCAGGATGCCAAAACGGCGGAGACAAAGAGGCCGCCGGCAGATCGCGAAGAGAGGAGACGCCGGCAACGCGTGACGCTGCAACAGCGGCCACGCCGGTGAGTGCTGCCGCGGGCAGGGGCAAGTCCGCACGGGGAACGCCGATCTTGGTGGATTGGGGGGCTACGCATCAGAAGATTGTGGGCTTCGGCGGGACGATGGGCTGGATTCACCCGCATCCCGAGCGCAGCAAGGAGGTTTTCGATCTGCTGTTCAGCAAGCTCGGGGCATCGGTGCTGCGGATACAGGCGCTGGGCGGCGAGGGGGGCGACGAGGAATCGCTGGAGCCTGAAAACGACAACGACGATCCGGACACGTTCGACTGGGAGAAGCTGCCCATCGCGGTTACCGAGGCGAAGAACGCGGCGATCATCAAGGCGGCGCTGGAGCGCGGCGTGCAGACGGTGATACCGGTTACGTGGAGCCCGCCCGGCTGGATGAAAACCACCGGGATGCGGGCCGGCGGCGGAGAGCTGATGCCCGAGCTGATCGACGAGTATGCCGAGACGTGGGCGGCCTACGTGATCGGGATGAAACGCGAATTCGACGTCGACATCCGCCTCGTCAGCATACAGAACGAGCCCGACCTCACCTATTATTATCCGACGTGCCGCTGGGAGCCGGGCATCTATGCAAGGACGGTGGCGGCGGTGCAGGCACGGATGAAGCGCGAGAAGCTCGACGTGCAGGTGCTTACGCCCGACACGTGCCGCATCTATAATCTGCCGAGGTATCTCGATGCGCTAAACGCGGCGGGCATCGGCCGCGGCTCGCCGATCCTCACGCATCTTTACGACCTGTCGATCCCGTACGAGCGCGTGGACAAGGACGCGGAGCGCTGGCGGGCGGCACGCGAGCTGGCCGTGAAATACGGGCGGCCGCTGTGGCTGATGGAGACGGCAAACTATCTGAGCCACGGGATCGAGCCGGCCAGTTACGAGGAGGCGCTGGTGTGGGCGCAGAAGATCCATTGGGCGCTCGTGGAAGGCCATTGCGAGATGGTTTGCTGGTGGGCGCTGTTCTTCGACAAGAAGGGGGAGTCGCTGATCTATTGCAGGGAATCGGAGTGTGAGGAATTCGAGATCACGCCGAAGTTCTACACGTCGATGAACTACTTCAAATTCGTGAGGCCGGGTATGGTGCGCTGCGAGGCGGCCGGCGCCGATGGCGTGCTGGCGAGCGCATTTCGCGGCAGCGATGGCCGGCGCGTGATCGTGCTGGTGAATACGCGGGACGATGCGCACGAGGTGCGGCTGCCGGATGCGCGTGAATGGAAGCGATTTGAAACCACTGAAAAAAAGAATTGTGAGCAGGCGAAGTGGAACGGCCGTAAAGCCGTTTTGCCGGCGCGGTCGGTTACCACTTTCGCGGGGCGCAGATGACGCAGCCGCGCTGCTCGCACACACAGCCGGCGGGGGTATGTTATTATTTTGGGGGGAATCATTCATTCTCGGTTGGACTGGTGCTGTCGTTCTCTTCATCAAATTCTTCATTCAACTCCGATTAAGGCCTGAAGGGCCGGAGTTCCATACAGCCCAGTCCGAAGGGCTGGGGAGAGGGCGCCACCCACCCCAAAACCGAGCCCTGAAGGGGCGGCCTTACGTATACCCAGCACACAGCCGTATACTCCGCCCCTTCAGGGCTTGACTTCTGGCCGCACCGACAACCCAGGGCGTCGCCCTGGGCTTTATGGAACTCCGGCCCTTCAGGCCTTTGACAGGAGGGGAATATGAAGAATGATGTCAATGCATCGTGGGGCACCGAGTCCATGCACACGAGCTTCGTGGGACACGGCGTCTGTGAACGCGGGCTTAGCCGGCATCGGCCCGGCAAGCTGTGTCGAGCCCACAAAATGGTAACACGCCCGGCGGCCGTGAACGTTCATTGCCTTGCTTTTGCCAGGATCGTGGGGCCGGATATCACGGTGCCGATTGATGCGCCGGTGTCGGCGCGATATAGGCGAAGGGTGCGGCTCTGGGCCGTGATGCTCAATTCCTTTTCCGGTGTGGGATTGGAGGGATGATCGGCATATACGCCAAGGGTGGCGCTGCAAATGCCTTCTCGTCCGCTTTCGGCGCCGGCATCGGCGGAGTTGTCGAGCAGGTCCAGTGCGATCGCACAGCGGCCGCTGGCCCAGTAGAGCGTGGCATAGCGGCTTTCGAGCGTGCGGGGCTCGTCGATGCGGATGTGCTCGATCAGCAGTGCGGCGGCGGCGGCATCGGGCCAGAAGATGCTTTCGGACTTCACGATCTCAATGGCCAGAGCGCGCAGGCTGGCAATGCTGCGGTCGCTGAGGAACGGCCTGATGCTGTGCCGGCGCGGAGTGGCGAGCAGTTGCGTGTCGAGATTTGCGGTCAGATGTTTTTCCATCTCGGCCTCATAGCTCGATCCGTGGGGGGTTTGCATAAGCGGGCTATCGGGCAGTGGCTTGGGCTGCTCGATCGGAAAACTGAAGATAAGCCCTACCGTGTTTGGGGTGTCCCACGGCGACGGAGGGGCGTATGGATTATCGGATTGCCCGCTGGAGCCGATGTTTCTGATGGCGGCCCCAGCATCGGCCGACACGCCTTTTTCCAGAATCTCCACCGCAACGAGCTTTATCGTATCGGGGGTGGGCGTAACATACGCGCAGCCGCCGATGGCAAGGGCGATGAAGAGAAGCCAGCACTTGTTCATTGGTTTCAAACCAGGAGCCATGAAGCGAAGACCAGGATCGGCTGCACCTCTTCGAGCGCGCAATATCCCCTTCATGTTTGATGCGCCAAGCCGCGTTCGGTTCAAAGATACCGGCCGGATGCGCCAGAGGAACACAGCCGAGGGCGCCCGTGAGGACACGGGGCTGTGCCATGGCGAGTTACTGCCCGCAGGCCGCCTGAAGCGCCTTGACGGCGGCGAGGGCTTCCGATGGGAAGCTGGCGCCGATCACAAGCTGCCTCGCGGCGTCCTTCTTGCTGATCTGGCCCGTGTTGTTCGATACCACAGGCGACGACAGCATGACCACCGCGCGGCCGATTCCCGGGAAGTTCTGGTTGATCTCCAGCGGCAGCCACGCGCAGGTTTTCAGCGACAGGAATCTCCACATCAGGCCGTTGTCCTGGCAGTTGCCGATCAGGATCGCCGCGTGCACCGGATCGCCGCCGTAGTCCGGCCAGCCGAAGCTGTCCATGTAATCGAACCTGCACGAAGTGCGCGGCGCTTCGACGGTAACACGCGCGGTGATGCCGCGCGCCTTCTGCAGCCAATCGGCAAGGGCCTGGGCAACGGGTTTGAAGCGGGTGTCGCCGCAGCCGATCACGATGTTGCTGCCGTTCAGTTTTTCGAGGAAGGCCGCGATCTGGTCGAGCTGGAGTATTTCGATTTCGGCCAGGCTGGTTCCTTCGGCGGATGCGGCGGCGAGCTTTGCGGCTTCTTCGGGGCTGATGCCCGTGGGGTTGGCGTCGCCAAACAGCCGGACGTTGCCGGCGGGCGCCACGGCAAACGCCGCGGCTTGCGACATCGGCAGCCACGTACTGAAATTGATGCGGCCGTCTTTCAGCGACGACGGCACCGGCACGCCGAGGCGAGCGTCGAAGACGACCGAACCGTCGCCGGGCGGCTCGACGGATGCGTCGATCTGCGCGCCGGATAGCATGCAGCGGAAGAGGGCGCGCTCCCAGAAGTAGTTGCCTTCCGTGTGGGCGAGGCCGACGTATGTGTTGTCGATACCGTCGCGTTTGCGGCAGTAGGCGACCACCGTGCGCACCGGCCGCTCCTCCTCTAACATATACTCGCTGTATTCGGGGCCGTTGCGCGCGATGTGGAACCAGTCGGGATCGTCGCCGCGCTGCCCCCGGAGGAAACTTCCGCTCGGCAGGAAGAGCGCCCGCGTGATGCCAAGCTTGGAAAGCTCGGCGAGCACCCAGGCCTCGTAGCGCTTCTGTTCGAGGTTATAATTGCTGTGGCGGCTGTGCGTGAGGCCGTAGGTGAGCTCGTAGATGGCGCATTCCCAGTATTCGAAGCCGAGGGGAAAACCGCAGAGCATCGCCCGGCCCTTGCCGAAGGTGTTCTCAACGATGGCCGGCTCCTTTGCGGTGTCGGGAAACCATGCCCTCGCCGTGCCGGTCGATGGCTTGAGTGCCGCGGTGAGGACCGTTTCGAACTTGTATGGCCGCGGAACGTTGCCGAAGGTGAAGCTGCCTTCGGAATGCGTGGTTTCGAGCTTGTCGGGATAGATCGCCGTCGGCACGCGCATGCGGGCCACGTCCGCGCCGAAAACGTCCGCCAGGGGTATTCGCTTGCGGCGCTCGCCCAGCTCGTCGAAGATGCCGGGTGCGCCGAAGCCCAGCACGGTGCCCCCCTCGCGGACCCACGAGCGGATGGCGTCGCACACGGCGGTGGGCATCGACTGCGTGTTGGGCAGGATCAGCACCTTGTAGCTTGGCAGCCGTTTGGCGATGCCATCTTCGGGGATGTAATCGAACCGCACGCTGATGCGGTTCAGCAGGTGCCCCCAGGCCAGCCCTTCCTGGAAGAGATACCACGAGCGGTCGAGCCGGCGGGTGGACTGGCTCCAGAGGACAGCCACTTCGGCGGGGGGCGTGGCGGTGTTGAGGATGATGGGGCCGATCTGCTGAACGCGCCGCGGCA
>Ga0307379_10004187_pt1 | contig 20686 bp, 14 predicted proteins | sample UN2MG_FD_202237 | JGI IMG/M metagenome (GOLD analysis project Ga0307379, IMG submission 202237) | Soil microbial communities from Risofladan, Vaasa, Finland - UN-2 | ecosystem: Environmental > Terrestrial > Soil > Coastal area > Acid sulfate soil | place: Finland: Risofladan, Vaasa | collected... | reverse complement strand
ACCGAGAGCGAGCCTTGACCAGCGAAGACACAGGCTGGGTTGCGGCCGTGGAGGGAACCGCCGGATACGATGAGTATGTCCGGTGGTGTGGGAGGACGGGGGTCGTGAGACCCCCTCCTACCCGATTGCAGCTAGGTAAGGGCAAGGGCTGTCGCAGTCGCTCATGCTCCCCCGAAAACTCCCCACAGTGCGATGGCGATCAGTGCCCCAGACACTGAACTGAGGAGGTTGACCACATCGTTGTTCAGCCACCGCCATCCCCGATGGTGGCTCGTTCTCAGCCCGCAAGGGTGAATCTCCTTCTCGGTCTCTGTCTCACAAGTAGCGCAGTAGAAGATCCCTTGCACGGTGGCCCCCAGCAGGCTGTCGAAGAGCGACCCCAGCAAGCCGCTGATGAGGGTGGTGGAAATGATCCACGACGACAGCAGGGCACTGCTTTCCGCGAGTTTGGCTTCTAAACACACCAGCATGTATCCCGCCAGACCTATGAAGAGGGCTCCCAGTGTGGAAGCCGCCGTGCCCAGCAGGGTAACGCCTCCGGATGTGCCCACGGGCACTCTGCGTCCCGTGGTGATCAGTCGGGGGGGCGTCGGGCTCAGGACCCCGAGTTCCGTGCCCCAGGTGTCGGCGTTGACCGCGGCCATGGCGCCCAGGAAAGCCGCCAGCAAGCCCGGCGCCGGGTTGGAGTAGTATAGAAGCGCCAGCAGCGTAGCCAGCCCCCCATTGGCCAGGACCTGTCCCAGGTCGCGCCGGGCACCCTTGCCGAACTTGTCCGCCAGTTCCTTCTTGTCGGCCTGCCCCAAGCGGGATAGGGCGGAGGAGAGGGTGAAGAAGGCGACGATCACCAGCCCCCAGGTCCATCCGCCGAAGCCGAAGGTGATGGTGCCCACGAGAGTGGCGCCCACCGCGCCTCCCGCAGTGAGAGCACGTCGGCGGAAAGCGAAAAGGGCGATGATGGTGCTTGAGACAAAACCCAGGAATAACTGAAGCATTGCCGCCACGACATACTATTGGGTAATTGCATTATAGCACACCTCAGGTGTCAGGCAGCATGAGCATCGCCAGCTGCGCTTTCGAGGCGACAGCGGAGGACACGTCTGTTTCTTGCTTAGTCATTGAGTGAGTGGCACCCCGCAGATAGCCGCGACTGCGCTTCAGTGTAGGCAGAGAAGGGTTGGTGCAGGACTTGCACAGGACCACACTCGGGGTGGCATTGGTGGTCGCCGCGGCAAGCCAATATGGCGATAACTCCTGACCTATGTGATTTGACATGATCCTACAGTCGTGCTATAATATGATGGAGTAGGCGACATTTCAGACGAGTGTTCCTTGACTTGCAGGTGCCGCGCTTTGTCCCTCGTTCACCACCGGGCGAAGCACGGTGTGAATCAGAACAGCAGATGTGCTCTGGCTCAGTAGCGACTACATGGTAGAAGGTACTGAAGAGATGCGAGGGAGCAGAGTCACTGGGGATTACCCCACCACGAGCTTCATCCACAACCCTCAACGACTAGACTCCACCTAGCGTTTTCGCGCCGCAGCTCTTGCTTGAATGACGAGAGCGATCGAATACCGGACGGAGGGCAGACAGGATGCAAGCACACTGTTTCTATCGATTGGCAGTGCCGATGCTGTTGCTTGCGCAGATTCTTGTCGGGGTGGGACCACCGCTCGCTCAAGCCCAGGGGCCGGAGTTTGACTACGTTCTTCTCATTGATACCTCTGGCTCCATGGAAGGGCGCTGTGATGAAGGTCCATGCGAGCCAATCTTCGCCGATCTGAAGGATGTCCTGACGCGGTTCATCAACAGCCTGCCGAATGGCGCAAACGTGGTCCTGCTCCCCTTCGACGTGGAGATAGATCCGCTGTATCTCACCCCTGAGCGCATCTCACGCTTCCAGCATATCTCGTCCGCCGACCAGAGAGCGATTGAAGGCGAGATCGACAACCTGGTGGCAGATGGCCTGCACACCTACATCTGGGACTCGCTGAGCCAGGCCCTTGGGGTAATGGAGCAGCTTCGCGAGGATGATGCCAAGCACTTCCAACTGCTACTTCTGGTAACCGATGGGCGAGACGAAGGCAGCGAACGCTCGGCGTCTGAAGTCCTGGCCGAGTATGAGATGCACCAGGTTGCCAACCCGTACATGTACGGCATATACCTGGCGCTACGCGATCAGCCAGTGCCCGAAGAGATCCTGGAAGCAGAGGACTTCCAGAGCTGGACAACCGACATCCCCCCGATTATCCAGTTGGTTGTGCTCAGCCCACTGGAGCTGGACTATGGCAGCCTGTTGGAGGGCCAGCAAAACAGCCGTTCAATCGTCATGTGGTACACCGAGCCGGAACTCCAGGGGACACCTTTCATGGTCAGCGTTCCCTCGGTGGACAAGCCGCTGCCTTCAGGGGCCACGCTGAACATCCAGCCCCGCGAATTCGAGGTTGGTGACGCGGCACAATCTCTGACCCTCAGCCTCGTCAACTGGCCTGAGGGGGCGGAAGAGGAATGGACCGGTCGCATCGACCTTGAGGACAATCGGCCGGAAGTCTTCGTCGTGCCTGAGGCGATTCCATTCCGGTTCAACACCTTCCCACCTTGTCGAGTGAGCGTATCCGCTGTGTCCCAAGACAAGGCAATCGAGATGGGCTCGCTGGGCACTTATCCGCGCGATGGCAATCGCATTGAGACAACCAGCGAGGGCATACTACTGGAATTCGCTGATTGCCCTGCCGAGACCTCAGTGCTGGCCACGATTGAGCCTACCCAGGGCCCCGCGGGCCTGGGAACGCGAGAGCAGGTCCGATTGCAGGTGGGGGACGGTGCTCCCCAGGAGAGTGTTAATCTGGACGCCGCGGCTGAGGGATTCCACGTGCACGTCTCCCTGGACGAGGACGTGTTGTCAACCCTCAGGCCCGGAGCGACAACCGTGACGGGGCGAATTGTGCTCCAACAGTCAGGAGGTGACCGGTCAGTAGCTTGGGAGGGCCTGGGGGAGGCCGCAAATGGCGACTGGGTGATCCCCTTCCAGTTCAACGTGGGTGTCGTAGCGCCGGTGGTCACCGTCTCTCTGGAGAACCCAGAGCTGGGTCGCACAGGATCCGAGCCTCTGCTGACTACGGTGCGAGTATCTTGCGACGGAGCCGCCCAGAACGCCGGGACGGTCGTCAAAGCCAGTCTGGTGCCAGCCGCTGAGAATCCCTTTCCCCTTCTGGTCCCTAACCAATTGTATCTGCTGAGCGGACCAACAGCTGCGGCTGCCGCCGAGCTGGAGATAGACTGCGGCAAGGCGGCGGAGCAGGGGTTCCTGGTCGCAGTAGCGCCCGCGGAGATTGTGGGAGAAGGGCTAGCCTGGAACTGGCCGTGGCAGGCCCACAGCTTTGGTGGTTCTGTGAGGTTGTCGTCCAGTCCGGGAGTGAACATCGAGGGAGAGGAGCTTGCCTTCTCCTTCGAAACGCAAGTACCCATGCCCACGGGGTTGGTCGCAGTCCTGGCCCTAGGGGCCGCAGCAATCATAGTCGTGATTGCGTTGGTGCTCTACTCCCTGTTGCGGCCGAAGTTCCCGCACGGCCTGACGGTGAGCGTGGACGGTGGCCCCAAGAAGGAGCTTCGCAAGCTGCAAGGGAAGGGTCTATTCAAGGGTGCGGTCACTGTTGGTTCCAAGAAAGACGATTTGGACCTGGGTGAGGGTCGGACGGTCGGCAAGTTGTTGCCGCGCAGGGGCAGAGGCTGCTCCGTGTTGCCGCATACCAATGAATGGTCCGTTGCTGGCAGACAGCTCGCTGCGCGCAAGAAGTCGGCTTTGCCGGCCGCGAGAGCCCAACTCAAGGTACATGGGCATAGCCTGCGCTTGGAGACGAGAATCACGGACAGTGGCAAGAGGGCGCCTCTTCGTCGTCGAGGAAAAAGAGAGCCGCCCAAGGGTACGAAGGGACTCAGGAGGACGCGAATAGTCGCACAGACACAATAGGTTGGAGGGAGGATGAGACCATGGCCTACATGCCATCCATCGTGATTGGGTTGGGGGGTACCGGCATCAAGGTGGTTGAATTGGTGCGGCAGCATGTATTGAATGCGACCGATAGCAACCCACAGCTGCAGCAGCGATTGGTGGACGGGTTATTCCAGTTCCTGGCGGTGGACACCACACGCACTGTTCGCGACCGACGCGCGATGCCGGAAGCCAACTACCACGCTGCCACTATCGCCAACGCCGACGGATTTGTAGAAGAACTGAGCAAGCAAGATCCATTCTTCGGCAATTGGTGGTACATGCCGCCTAACTGGTCCTACTTCTACAAACCCGGCCCGATATTGTTGGGAGCCGGAGCGGTCCCTGTCAAGGGGCGACTAGCTTACTATGCCGACTTGACAGCGGGTCGCGATAGCTTCACTGAACACCTCAAGCGGGCGCTCGTTGCCGCGAAGAATGTTTGGGACCGAAGCGGCGGCGAAGAGCTCATCCTTGTGTACCTGGTTGGCTCTCTCTGCGGGGGCACGGGCAGCGGCCTGTTCCTGAGCATAGCTCACCACGTGCACGATGAGTTGGGCGATGCAGCTACGATAATCGGTGTTCTTGCATCCGCCAGCGTGCTTAACCTGGTCGTGGCAGACAAGGACCACATGAGGGCCAACTGCTGCGCGGGGCTGAACGCCTTGGACGTCTGGCTAGATCCTGACGAACAGGAACGAGAGCAGTACCTGCCCTTCTTCGTCAGTCCGCCCAGGACCCTTCAGGGTCGGTCAACCCCCATCGACGTTTGCTATTTGATCACGCAGTGGAACAACAGGCGCGCGGCCATAGGGCGCCACCTCGATAGCTATGTCAGCTTGATGGCGGACGGCATCTTCTCGGAGATCATGGGCCCGGCCTCGAGCGCTGCCCAGGAGAGCTTCATCAACTTCGTAGGATCGATGAAAGATGAGCCGAGCAGGGGTGAGCGACCCGTTCATTATGCCAGTTTCGGTGTCTCGGGGATGCGCTACAACGTAGACCGAATAACAGAGTATCTGGCTACTAGGTTTTCACGACGCATCCTGGACGAGTGGTTCCTGTCGCCGTCCGATGTGAGCCTGCAGACCACCGAGCTAGCTCGACGTTTTATGGAGGAAGCCAGGATCAGAGAGCGGGAGATGCATGACGAGGTCCTCGACGCCGCACGAACAGAGAGGGACGACATGGTGACCCCTGCACCGCTCGATCTGGCGAGCGACCTCATGGAAGCGGAAAGGGGCGAAGTTGAGGGTGTGATTCACCGGTATCTGACAGCACTGGATCAGAACCTCGGGCTCGTACCCAAGCCCGTCGACCGTGGCGAGTACGTGGTGTTGGCCGATGTGTGGCAGGCCAACCTAGCCGAATTGCGCGACCGCGCGATCAAGCTCCTAGACTCCAAGGTTGCTCAGCTCCTTGCGGGCAGCGACGATGGCTTTGAGGTCGCGTCCAACTTCATCAGAGACCTGACTGGGGAAGTCCAGGCCCATCGAGAAGACATTGAACTCGAGTGCGAGGGAGACGCCAAGCGGGATCTCCACGGGTTTCGAAAAGACCTGGACGACCTAAAGGACGTGAGAACATACTACGTAGAGCGCATTCTGGAAGCATATGACAAGCGCCTAGGTCGTCCCAGCACTAAGAAGAGAGAATTCAACGACGAATGGTGGGCGCCGTGGCGAGATGCTAGGGAGAGCTTTCGGCTTCGCCAGGCCGCGATCAGTTTCTACGACGGCATACTTGCCTACCTGGGCCTGTTGGACGATGGCATGACACGCCTGCGCGGCATTCTGACCTCGCTCCGAGATGAGTTACAGATGAACGCGCCCTCGATTCTGGGCCAAAGGCGGGGGGCGTATGTCCTGGAGGAGGAGGTTCTGAACAGTGCTGACCGTGCAGATGAACATTTCCTTCGAGACAAGAACCCGCCGAGCGGATACAGTGTCGAAACACTCTTGGGTGGCGAGGGAGGGGTCATTGCCAAACTCAGATTTGTGTGGGATTTGCTCAGCGCCGGCAGGAACAGAGAGGCCACGCAGCACGAGGGACGCATCTCAAAGGAGCTGCACGACCTGCTCATGGAGCGGGCCACGAAGGAGTTTCGGGACGAGGTGGCCCGTCTGAGCCTGTGGGACGCATTGATACTTGAAGCCGACTTCGCGGGGCACGTGACTCCAGAAGCACGCAGGCGGTACGTTGAGCGCAAGATCCGCGAAACCGCGAGTCGTTGCGCCCCTGCGTGGGTGATCGACGAAGCGAAGGCTCGTGCTGAGGCCATTGTTCTGCAGCAACACGGCGAGCTGAGTTTCGACGAGGACGCACTAGCGCGATTTCAGTCTGAATACGGTGATCTGGATCTCGCCGCTCTAGTCAGAGACGAAACGGGACGATCAGTGTCGCCGGTTCCCAGCACCGACCCTCATGCTGTGACGGTGCGCCTGGTCGAAGGGAGAGTGCCACTGTACATGCTCGAGGAGACGAAAGAACTGGTTGCTGGCTATGTGCGCTTTCAGAGCCGAAGCCCCAACGTGCCCTTGTACGTGGACGCTCGGCTGCAAAACAGTCTGCCTTTGCGGCTCCTTAAGGCCGAAAGAGGAGAACGACGTCTGGTCCTGCTAATGGCCGAGTTCCTCTCCAGCGTGTCTCCAGGGCCTCCCCTGGATGATCTGAAGACGCCCATACAGGCCGAGCAGCCAGCGGCCGGCGGGGCATACTGGTGGGCCGGCGACGTCTTCGCTAGAAGCCGAACTGACGCCTACGACAAGATGCAGCCGCATGAGGAAGTCTACAAGGAGCTGTATGAGGTCGTACGGGAAGTGTGGAACAAGATGGTCACGCCTACTGACCGGGAGGCCACGTTTGGCAAGATGGCCCGCTGGTTTGAGCGGCGCCGTCGTCAGCGGAGTGGCCCTATCAGAAAACTGCTGAAGTCCGACGTCGACTTCATAAGGAATCGTGCTGAGCTGAATCCCAACCTCGACTAGACGACCATGACCGCCGCAATGACACGAGCCCTTCGGGTGAGGCCTCAGCTTGTGGCCCGTGCGCAGGGTGCGCCGTTCGCGCTCGGGGGCTCCCAACCGCCACGGGGAGAGCAGATGATGGCTGACCGCCTGCTGGTACCGACTCTGTTGACCTCCTTCGGGTCAACCTCGACAGATGCGCTTTCGTGTTTCGCACAGCGCGCTCACGACTTCTGGGTAGAGCCTGAGCTCCTCGCGCGACTGTATCGCCTTGTGGCACTAGGGAGTGATGGGCCTCCAACTAACGTGGAGGTGCCAATCCTGGCCTTCGACTATGGGGCGGTCAAGAATGGTATCGCCGACCAGCTATTTGCCTTCGCAGCTGAGCTGTCGGCGCTACAGCTTCCTGATTCACCTGGCCATGAGGTCTATCGAGATGAGCACGAGGAGCAGATCCTAAACCTGGTTCTCCTTGCGGATCTTGCTGATCCGGTTTGTGCCAGCCACGTCGCTTCCCTCGCAGAGTCCGTGTTGGCGCTGCCGCGCCGTCTGGGCCTCGTCCAGTTTGCACGGGTGGTATTCGTGTTCAATCTGGCCGTCTTCGTGGAGGCCGATCGGAAGGAACTGGCGCATCAGATGAAGCGAGCGCTCACTGAGGTCAACAAGAAAGTTCGCGAGTATCAAGACATGGCACCGCGGATTTATGCGGTGACCGAAAGGCCTCAGGCGGGACGCGCAGCACGAAACGAAGCCGAGATGGCGGAATTGATGGGGCTGTTTGTTGAAATCCTCTCCAATTCAGACCTAAATGCCGACAGAGAGCACTGGCCCGAGAACCGCAATCTGGTTTCCACCCCAGATCGCATTTGGGACTCGGCGCGGGGCCCGCAGCAGATTGACGCGTATGCTTCGTTCGTGGCGCTCGCCCTCCATGCGCCAGTTGGCGCTCTGTCGAGGCTGTGCGCCGCGCGGGATCTCATCGAGCTGGCTCTCATCTCAACCCAGCCGGGTGGCAATGGAATAAGAGAACAGCCCTTCACTGTCAGTAGTCCGGAATACAGCGACCTTTATGAAAGCTGGCTCGGGCAGCAGCAACCTGCCCCGACTTTGACGAGTCTCCGCGTGAGTCCTGGATCACTCTTCGATGAGAAGGAGACCCTTGTGTCTCGTGCTGAGCAAATCGTGGCAGAGTGGAAAGATGAGTTGAGCAATTGGGCCGAGGATGTGGAAGATGGTTTCAGCGGTGTGATACTCAAGATGAAACAGAATGCATCAGGCAAGGGTGAACAGGCCTTGCGTGGATTGATGGAGGACGCTGAGCAGGTTGTGCTCAAGCGCCGCAATTTCCTCTCCGCACTGCCTAAGCTCTTTGCCAGCGCAAATAGAGATCTAGAGCGCAGTCTGGAAGAGGAGAGGGCAGGAACTTGGCCGGGAATAAGCTCGTGGCAGACCCCAGACTGGTTCGATGGCGAGTTGGATGAGTTCCGAGAGGCCGTGTGGAGCCTCCCTAACTACCAAGCATTGCTCTTCTATGTGGCAGTATCCGTCACCTTTGGCTTAGGTCTTGGATACCTCTTGACCTCAGTGTTCGTCAGTAGCCAACGCGCTGTTCTCTATACCGCCGGCGGCACCGGGCTCTTTGTGCTCTTCTTCGCAGTGCCCCTTGGATTGTACCCTTACTTTGTGGTGGTGCGTGCAGCGCGACTTCTGCGCGAGCGGCGGGACGACTTCACCGTCCAGGTGTGGAGTACTCTTGGGGAGACCGTAGAGGGCATCGCAAAGCACTGGCGCAATAGGACTGTACGGTCTCTAGCCCGCAATGTGGCGATGCACGAGGAGAAGGCCAGGAGTATCGCGCAGATGCTGCAGTCGGAGGCAGAGAAGCTCGCGAGAGCGTATGTTCCTGGGGCTCCGCCTCTGGCGCGGCCAGTGGATCTCGATCTAGACCGGGCGTTGCAGGGCGAGGAGTTTGCTGACTCGGCTTTCGCGCGGGTAGTCCTACCCCGGGATATGATGGCCGAGACTGTCACCAGCCAGCAGCTCGGCGCGGATCGCATTCTAGATGAGCTGAGGGAGAGTACTCTAACCCAGTCTTGGTCAGAGCTTGAATCTTATGAGTATGTCGAGGCAGTCAAACATCTGATAGCGGATCAGTACTTGGATTTCCTCAACGAGGACTTGCTAGATCGTTCGCCTCTCTTGAAGGATCAGAAGACCGTGCGAACCCTAATCGATGCCCTGCAACCAGCCGTCCGAATTGATGAGGCCAAGTCCAGATTGAGGTTGGATTGGCAGGGCAGGGAGATCGTAGGTATCTCCGCCCCTGCAAGCCGGCGCACTGTGCTTTCGGGGCTGGACGATGTGCGCGAGTTTGACACCATCCACACGAAGAATCGCATCTACCTGTGGAAGGTGATCTACAATGTAGTCTGCGACTGGCTGGACTTGGAATAGCCAACCCGTGTCGCTTGAAGGAGGCAGGTGATGACTTGGCTACTCGCTTCGTGGTTGACCGTACTCTTGTGGCTGGCGGGAGCTGGGCTGAATCAGCTTGTTGGGGGCAGTCTGGGCAGGTGGGTCTACCGGTTGCTCGTTGCGTTCCCCATCAGCTACCTTTTCGGCGAGATGCTCTTCTATCTTCTGGGTATCTTGGCCAGCTACGTCCTGGTCTGGTGGGTGCTCCGCATAGCCTTTCATAGCTGGGAGGCCACCGGCTATTGGCCGGAGCCCGTTGTGATCATCCGCCGGGCTTTGGCCAGAAACGGGCAAAGGTGGCCGCTCGTTTTCCTGCTTCCGCTTACCGTTCTCGTGGTGGCTGGTTCCGTCGCCGTCCTTTCAGGGTCGCTGCACGTCTATCATTGGGAGTTGGCGGGCGTGCTCCTTCTTGGCCTGTGGGCCCACTTCTTGGCCGAGCCCGAGATGGCGCCCGTCGAAGACGTGGAGGAAGTCGCACAGCCAGGGGACGAGCTGGTCCCGGAGGAGCCAATGCCGGCGAGCGACTTTGTGAAGCTGTTGAGAGACGACCGCTCCTATCGGGGACAGATCTATTGGGAGCAAGACGTGCCCGCCAAGGAGCCTCGGTTCTATTCCGGAGCTAGGGAAGGCCTTCTGCGGAGTCAGGTGGTGCTTCACGCCCTCGATCAGCTCGGGATAGACAGACATCGGGGCCTTTATGCTCATCAGGGGACGGCGCTAGAGGAGATTTCGAAGGCCGATCCCGCGCGCGGTCGGCGGAACCACGTGCTTCTGTGCACCCCGCGGGGTAGTGGACGGTCCACGATCTCTGCCCTTGCGGCACTGCACAGGGTCCTGGACGAGCACTGCAACGTTCTCTTCGTCTACCCCACCAAGCGGGTCGGTGAGTTGGAGGAGGCCAGATTCGAGAGAATCCTGCGAGCGGCTGGACTCCGGTGGAGCATACACTGGGACACTATCTGGGATGACCACGACTACAAGGAAAAGGAGCAGAACGGGGAACGCTCGGTCCCGGAGGTCCTATTCACAACAGCGCGCGTTCTACACAGGCACATTCTTCCTGATCACCGCGAGTGGGCTATGTTCATGGGTAGCCTGGACCTGATCGTGGCCGATGATCTGGAGTTGTACCGAGGGGCTTTCGGGTCGAATGGTAGTTTCGTCTTCCGCAGGCTCCGCAGGCTTTGCGCGCTCCACGGAGCCAATCCGCAGTTCTTGGCGGTGTGTCTTCCCTTCAAGAACTACCATCTGTTCAGCGTGATGCTGCTCGGCGTGCGGTTCGAGCAGAAAGCTATCATCGGCACCGACTCGAGAGGCACCAAGGAAAGAATGGTCCTGTTTTGGAACCCGCCACTTGACCGTCCAGAGAAAGAAGGCACCGGACAGATTGTTGCTCGGCGTCCCTACCTTCGGGAGGCCAGCGAGCTCCTGTTGAAGACCGCGCGGTACCGGCTATACCCAATCCTGCTCTCCAAGGCCGTGCGGATGACGCTGTGTGACGTGCAGGACTTCGAAGGGCAGCTCAAGGAGGATCTTCGAACACTGATGGGAGAAGACAAGCGCATCCCTGTGGGCACGTCCGTGGCGGAGGTCGAAATCCCAGAGGAGGGCTTCAATTCCATCATCATGTCCGGGTTCCCGGGTCCATCATCCATGGTGCGGCATGAGCTGGAGCATATGAGGGGTGAGGCAGAGCCTGATGGCTTTCTGTGCATAGTGACCCCCTCTACCCCTCTGGCCCAGTACTACTTGCGATGCGGAGATCGGTATCTGGAGTTCAAGGACCCCGCCTCCAGCATCATCATCTCCAATGACAACACCAACATCGTCGCGAACCACTTGAAGTGCTCCCTGTGGGAGCATCCCCTGCGCCTGGCGGAGATCGACGAGTACTTTGGGCGTGTGGGCTTGGCTGTTCTGGAAGACCTTGCGGGACGGGGCCAAGCCGTCAGGGAGCAGTGGGAGGAGATTCGTAAGGGGAAGCCGAGAACCATTGAGGTGTACTCGCTGGTGGACCGTCCGGACGACAAGCCGCACGATCTCATCTCGCTTTCCAGCTCCTCGCTCACTCAAGTAGAGGTCTCAATCAAAGCCGAGGGCAAGGTGGTGGATACTCTGGACAGTAACCGCGTACCGGACCAGGCATATCCGGGCGCAGTGTACTATTTCGAAGATGAGCGATACGAAGTGCTGGATCTCCAAGGGGATGGGTCGAGAGTTGAGCTGCAGCTCTGTGGCAAGGCTCTTGAGACGCATAAGCTCGGCAACGTCATCATTGAGGTGCCCGATGCCGACAAACACAAGCAGAAGCTGACATTCGACGGGGGGCGGACTATCGTCACTGGTTGTGCGACTGGGACCGCCAAAGAACAGGTAGTGGGGCGCGTTGAGTACGACTTCGTGGGAGAAGGCTTCGCCAGTGACCGACTCCAAAAGGTTGTAGAGTTTCCTGGCGGGGGCTACGGACGCGAGCCGTTCCAAACCAGAGTTGGCTTTGTGTCCTTCCCAGGTGCCAATCATCCTGAGGTCAGTGAAGCAGTCATGCACAGCCTGGTGCACCTATGTAAGATCTTGTTGCCTGTCTTCGTCGTTGGGGGTGAGAGCGAGTGCGGAATTGACTATGATATGGCGCCCGCCGATCTAGGCTCTGAAGCCACGCTGTTCTTTTACGACAATGTGGAGCAGGGTCTAGGTTATGCGGACCTGTTGATGGACAATGTGCGCGCATTGTTCACCGAGGCGTACGAAGTCCTTCGGACCTGTCCGTGTGCTGAGGGGTGTGAAGGCTGCCTGGAGATACCAGACTGCCATCACCTGGGTCCAGACACGGAGTTGAACACGGGGTTGGACAAGAGCAACACCATGCGACTTCTCGGATACGTGCTGGGCAGAAACGAGGAGGAGTTTGACACCATTATTCGGGATAGAACGGACGGCATGGAAGACATCGAGCGCGTGGGGCAGTTGAAGGATAGGATCGGTCGGGACATCTTTGTCAACAAGCTGGGGATGCGTATCGAGAAGCGCGCGATTGTGTCGTTCATGACTGAGGAAGAGCAAGGCCAACGTCCAGGGATTGGCGGCTTCTACGAGGGCGGTGAGAAGAATCGGGTGGCCGTCACACAGGTCGTGGAAGGGAAGATGGTTGGCCTCTTGGCCCACGAATATGCCCACAATTGGCAGTATGAGAACCAGAACATGCATCCTCGACTGGTTGCACCCGATGTTCCTTTCCAGGGACGGCTATTACTGGAAGGGTTCGCTCAGTGGGTGGAGTACAAGATCTGCGATTTCTATGGTCTGAAGAATGAGATGGCTGCCGTCGATTTCGCTCATCCCGATCAATGCAACGAGTATAGCGAAGGATTTCAAGTGATCAAGTACTTGGAGGATATCGAGGGCGTTCAGGGAGTTATGGAGTTTCTCAGCACGGGCGGACTGGGCGGTCCCCACGAGGACTTGGAGCAACTGTACGAAGATGCCGGGGTGGCACAAGACATCCTTGAGAAGGTGAGGCGACTGGAGGCCGAGGGCTTGCAGTTGCCGGACGATGATTGGATCGGTCTATCCGACTGGCTGACCACCGTCGCCAGCGCCGTGCTAGAACCGAGAGAGCCGGAAGGGGAACCACTTGGCTGGGAGACGGAACCGGGCGCAGAGGAAGAGGAGGCGTGGGACGAGGAGTTGGACCTGAGCGGGGGGGGCGCCGAATTCGTAGAGGAGTTCCTCGATGCGGGTGCAGAACCTGACGATCCGTGCGAGGAAGCGCCATCCTAGGCTTGGAGATGGGCGGCCGGAGCAGTCATGGAACTCCTGGAATTGCCCACAGGAATCAGGGTCAGGACCCAACGTTGATGGCCGCTTCCGTGGTCCAGTAAAGCACTGTCAGACGGGGTAGATCGCTTGCTGTCGAACATAAGGCCGGCTCGATGTGATGGTCATAGGCATCCTTGGCCTCAGCGCTCGACAGTCGCAACAGATCGTCAGACCCGGGGCAGGACCCCTCAATTGTTGGTGCCATGTTCGCACTCCTCTTCGCCTCTGCGGCAGGAAGGATCGGGTATTGTGGTGAAGCCTGATGCCATCAGTCAGGCCATCGTCTTCGCCTCCAAGGCGCACCGAGGGCAACTGCGCAAGGGTACCAGCATCCCCTATGTCTGGCACGCGCTATCGGTTGGCAAGCTGCTCCAAGACGCAGGCGCCCCCTCTGAGCTAGTAGTAGCAGGCATTCTGCACGACACGGTGGAGGACACATCCGTGACGCTGGAAGAGATCGAGGAGCGCTTTGGGAGTCGTGTGGCAGAGGTCGTTCGGGGTTGCTCGGAGAGCGACAAGAGCTTGCCATGGGAACAACGAAAGATGCATACCATAGAGTCGTTGAGGACTGCACCGGCTGAGGTCAAGATCGTTTCCGCCGCGGACAAGCTTGATAATCTGCGAGCCATCAGGAGCGATCTGGAAGAGGTGGGAGATGGGCTGTGGAAGCGCTTCAGGCGTGGACGGGACAAGCAAGAAGGATACTATCGCAGCGTACTGACGAGCTTAGAAAGCGGTTCTGAGCAGATCGCCACCCATCCCCTGGTGTGCGCTCTCGAGGCGGAGATTGAGTCGGTCTTTGGGGCAGGGTCGTCCAAGAAGAGCGCTGGCGAAGCGAGACTCGAACCAATGCACCAAAGGAGGGCAGACCCCAGTGGATGACACAAGGCATGCTCTTCTAGAACATCTCCGGCGTTTCCATTCGCTGATAAGGGACGACAAGTTCGACGTTGGTTCCTTCCTATCACTATTTGCAGATGTGTTTGGCTGCGAGACGGTGTGTATCTTCAAGCTCTGCCTTGATGAGAGCAAGAGGCCGTACCTGCACCCTATTCACTGGGCCGCGGGGACCGAGCCGCTGCAAGATGTGAGTTTGGATGCGGGCGATGTCTGCTCTCAAGCCTTGGACACAGGGCAGTTCCTGCCTATTGGATGTGAGTTCTCCGCCGTCGAGTGCCCTACTGGCTTGCTTGATCAGGACGTGAAACGCTGCATTATTGGGCCGATAGATGTGGTCGAGGAGACGCTGGAACTCATTCTGATCGGGACGCGCAAGGACCACGTAAGGCTAGATCCCGACGACGTTCCCCTCGCGGAGATCCTAAGCTATTTCCTCTCACTGAAGTTTGTGGAAGGTGAACTTCAGAGAGAGGCGCGGATCCTGGAGGCGGCCGGAGACCACGGATTCCCACTCTCTCTCAACCACCTTCGCAAGTTCCACATAGACTTCGACTTTCTGCGAGGAATCCGTCGCCAGCTCCTACGGCACGATTTGGCGAGGAGAAAGGCTGAGAACGAACTTCAGATGTTCAGGGTACAGAATGAGCTCGACGGAAGGTACTTCATAAGGGACATCTTGTCCAGAACCAAGACCTTCGAGTCGACACTGGACAAGATGCTGCGTACCGGGAGTCACTACCGGGAGTTCGACGACTTGGCGGGTGTACGGGTGATCCTTGACTATCTCTCCGATCTGGACACGGTGGTGTCCTTCATCGAGGGCAACGAAGACTTGCGCGTCGTGGAGAGGGAAAACAAGATCGAACAAGCCGGGTACGCAGGCTATCGAGGATACCATCTGACCGTTCAGGTTGTCGATCCGATCTTGGAGGAGAATGGTGACTATCCACGGTGCGAGATACAGGTTCGTACCGCTTACCAGGACTCATGGTCGACCAAGGCCCATGAGCTGACGTACAAGCAAGAGAATGACGTCCCCCAGCATCTCCTAAGCTTGGTGGAGTTGCTGAGTGATCAACTCTTCACCGCCGACAAACAGTCTGACATATTGCGTGAGACGATCGAGCGGTTCAGGTTGGGTAGGGACATTGGAGTCGCGCGCCTCGAGAGCGGCAAGACGGATCTGCTCTGAGTGTCCTTCGCGAATCCTAGGGTCGGGGAGTCCACTCACCAGAGGCTTCGACAGCACTGCACAGGTTGTCTCGGCTTCTTGACGAGTCATTCGGCTGGCTTATCGCGATCACACGGCCATCCACCTTCGGGAGTTTCGAGGCGCGAAGTCTGTCGCATCGGTGCGCCCCTAATCAGGAACGGCACTACATGGCGGCATTTGAGTACAGGAGGAATCCCCAGCGCCCAGCAATCGCTATTCTACTGTGTATGATTCTCCTCCTCTCCGCGTGCTCCGCAGAGACCAACCTCACGCTACATCCAGAGGAACGATGGGTGGTGACCAGCACTTTCTCCTTCGACCGGCGCCTACTGCCGGAGCTCACCGTTGGGCTCCAGGTTTGCAGGTTGATCGGTTTGAACATCGGCCTAGGGACGAGGGGCTGGGGACTGGCAGCTCTAGAGAGTGGTCTGGATGAGCTGGTAGCCCAGTATCGTGGACAAGGGGTCGAGGCCTCATGGGCAAAGCGGGGCCTGCCTTGGGGTGATATCCGGTACACGGTGACCGTGAAAGGTCAAGGGTGGGATAAGCTGCAGCTCATTACTCCGCCAGCGATTGAGCTGGGCCTCTCCGAGTCCGAGGGAGGTGAGATTCATCTCAGCATGCGATCGACCGCGATGGAGCGAGGTCTGGGGAATCTTGTGCCGTTCACTTTCCGGCTGCGCGGGGGGCGGATACTGTCCAGCAACGCCGATAGCGTGAGCGGTGGAACCGCAACCTGGCACAGGCCTACTGGTCTCGTAGAAGCTGTGGTCACGCCTGCGCCAGAACGCGATTTGGCCCTGCCGTTGCTCGTGGGCGCGGCTGTGCTCCTCATGGCCGCGGCGACGGGTGCAGGCATCTTCTGGTACTACAGAAGACGTGCCAGGTCAGCGCGCAGGCCGCCATCCCAAAGGCCTCTGCGCCACTCTACGCGTCGGCGCGGGTCGCGAAAGCGGTCCTGAGACGTGCACACAGGAACCGTCACGGCTGGGCAATCTGCGGGGCGAGCCAGGGTCGTTGCGCAGAGGAGATACACACCGAGGACTTCTTGCAGGGTGAAAGAACTTTCGAGTACATGAGTACCGGCCTTGATGACTCGGAGGCGCGAATCCGGGCCGATGAAGCGTGGGCGGCCAGGGCGAGAGCTAGGCTTCAGGACTGCAGAAGGGCAGAGCGACTGGTGCTGAAGGTGGTTGCGGCAGCCTTTGGAATTCTCGCTGTGCCATAGCTGCTTTTCTTAGCCGTGTTTTTCTGGTCGGTCGCCGAGGGCTATCGACGAATGATGGTTGCCCCGGCCCAGATGGTCGCGATCCGGTACTTGGTGACCAACGCCGCGATCCTTTCTGGCGTCTACTATGTTGGTCTCGCGCTGTCGACGATCACTTTTGCCACGGTTTTCATGTTGGTTGAAGGGAGAACCCGATGGTGGATCGGCCAGCGCGTTGAATCGAAGCTATACCCCACCCGGACAGACAGAGCGCTACTGATGCAGATTGAGGCCACCACGAACTCATGGTGGCGAGGGATTCTCCGTTCTTGGTCTCGGAAGTGGTGGTGGGTACTCGGCGCTGCCATGGTCGTGATGGGTGGGGCGGCCTCTCTGGCGGCACGTGTTCTTTGCTTGGAGGGAGTTGCAGTTGTCAACGCTTCTATGCAGTTCGGCGTGGCGTCGTTTATCATGGCCATGGTGGCCGTCGCTGCCATTGACACGGTAAGGCGAGTAAGAAGCGGTAGAGCATTCGCCGGCTGGAATCGTGCTTTCGAGGCTAGATTCGCAACGGATCTCTTTGCCAGCGCCTGCATCGGTTGCGGGACAATGGGCATTGCATTCTTGGTGGCTGTCCGTGTCTTGACGGTCGGTATGCTGGGCACCGACCAGATAGGCAGCAGACTGATGAGACGCGCCGCCGTGACCTCCTTCGAAGAGTTAGAGCGGATCGTGATCTCGATGGACCCGAACGCCGAGTCCGGTCGCCCTCAAGACGTGGGATTCCCTGTCCAAAGAGTCGAGGAGTCTGCTGATTCTTTTCTGCAGGCCTGGGGTTGGTCTCGGGGGTGGAAGGAAATAGTGGGTTACATGTGGTTGATGATTCCTCGCCTGGCTGTGCCTGCTGCCGTTACTCTTGCAGTATGTGCCTTTGTGTACCTATTGACGCTCACCGCCTGGTATGGTCGTGGCAGGGTCGTAGTCGTCTTGGCCGGTGGTATTGGCCTCGCTCTGCTTGAGCGCATCGTTTCGCACGTCGTTGGCACGGCCCTCGGCTCGGCTGCGCCGGGAGTCATCGCCTCAGTAGCCATCCTGACCATAACGTGTAGTTTCATCGTCATGCCCCAGTATCTGACCAGGCTCGTGTCTGGATCGACGGTGGCATGCCCGTCTTGCGAGGCTGAGACCGCTTCATCGGCTCGCTTCTGCCCATCTTGTGGAACGAAACTCGGGGAAGGATGAGAGCCGGATGCAGCAGATCACCGCCTTCACCGGTGTGCGTGCACGGGGCTTCTGCCGGTCCCTCTGATCGTACTGAGGTCTCTCGAATCGTGTGCCCGAGGTCCACCTGACGGTTCAGCCGGGCCCCTTCGCGAGTCGTACGTGGGGTCGCGCGCCTCGGAACGGCCGCGCCCTAGGGATATCCTTGTCTATCGCAGCGGGCGGCATTTGTCCCCGTTTGCGGATAAGGCTGAATCTGGCCGTAGGGCTGAGTGCTGAGGATCAGTCTATCCTTCTGACATAGTCTATCAGGCCAGTCCCTTCGTCTTCAACTATGTGAATCATGTCAAGCTCGACTTGGTGCTTGAGATTCGGGATGTATGTTCTCGCGAATATGTTGACCATGGCTTGCCTCTTTGCACTCGCATACTCCTTGGCTTCCTCATTTCGACCTTCTCGCTGAAATCCTCTGTACTTATTCGTGACAGCACCCACGGGCGCCACACACTCTTGATAGAAGTTGAAGCTGGACAGGTTCTCACTACCATTGACGAACTCGCCCAGCTCTATGAGCTCTTCATCACTGAGATGTTCGACGTCTGAATGCCCAGTGATTATCTTGAATAGGGTGTAGGAGATGGTAGCCCCTTCAGGAATCTCACCTTCTTGGCGCAGCCAACATACGATGCGCTTGTTGTCACTTCGTCGGATGATTCCTCCCTTTCTCTCATACTCACCTGTTGTCAGCTTCTCCACAACCGCTTCATCCACCCAGAAAGGGATGTAGATGTACGGCATCCTACCCTCCTGCGCTTCGTCGTGCGGGCGCCGATGGACCTGGGGGCTTCCGCAGAATCTTAGGAATCTCGCCAGTATGGTCCCAATCCCAGTCACACGACATCATATCACTCCTTTGACTGGGATGGCGAATCTCGTGGCAATTCGAGTTCGAGTGCTTCACAGCCGAAGCCAATGATTCCCTCGAAGGATACTATGTGTCGAATGATGAATCTGAGAGCGAGACCAACCTGATTGTATCTTCCGTGTTGCCATCCTACAACGGGAAGACCATTTGAATAGAAGTATGTGGCCAATATGGCATCACAACCCACTAGTCGTTGGTAGGCGGATACATACTCGAGGCCGAAAGGGGGAAAGAGGTAGAGCTTCTCGGTGATCCGGGGAAGGACCTTCTAGGGCGTTGCGGGGATGTTTGGACGTTCGTGTCTGTTGCGTAGTGCCGGCGTAGGCAGTTGCAGGCGTAGGTCCACTGGGGAGCAAAGCGGGGGTGTCCCTGGGGCTGCGCGACCGGCGCAGGTTGAGGTGTGGCTAAAGCCGGAGCAACTCCCTGGGCAGCGTAGTCAACGTCTCGCAGCCGGTCTCCGTGACCAGGACATTGTCCTCGATGCGCACGCCGCCGAGGCCCGGTACGTAGATTCCGGGCTCCACGGTGAAGACCATGCCCGGTTCCAACAGGAGATCGTTCCCCTCCACGATGTTGGGCTCCTCGTGGATCTCCAAGCCCATGCCGTGGCCGGTGCGGTGGATGAAGTACTCCCCGTATCCGGCCTTGTCGATCACCTGACGCGTCGCTTGATCCACCTCCTGAGCTTCGATCCCCGGCTTGATGGTCTCTCGCCCCGCGGCATTAGCTTCCTGCACGATGGAGTAGATGCGTTTCAGTTCCTCGTCCGGCTCGCCAACCGCGTAGGTGCGGGTGATGTCGGAGAAGTACCCATCGACGAGCAAGAAGGCGTCGATGGTCACCAGGTCGCCGTTCTGGAGTCGGCGTGAGGATGCGATGCCGTGGGGAGTGGCACCATTGGGGCCCGAAGCGACGATGGTAGGTATATCGGACAGCTGGGAATTCTCGGCCTCGAGAACGGCTTTCTGCCAGACGGCCGCCAGTTCCTGTTCGGTGACGCCGGGCTGTATGTGTTCCATCACCTGGCGGAAGCACTCCTCGTTTACCTCGGCGGCCCGGCGCAGCGCTTCGATCTCCTCCTTGTCCTTGACGATGCGCAGCCCGAAGAGTAGCGGTCCCGCATCAACGAACGTGGCCTCGGGCGCATGCGCCTCCAGTTGTCGCAGCTCGAGGACCCTCATCTGCAGGTGTTCCACGCCGATGACCTTGCCTTCCAGGTCCAGGTCGCCAGCCATCTGCCGGAAGGCTGGGCCAGGGCCCTGCTCGTCGCTGTAGGTGTAGAGCGAGGCCTTGATGCCCAGGTTTGCCTCTGCCCGCGGTGCTTCCAGCACTGGGAGGACGAAGACTGGTTGTCCGTCTACGGGGAAGAGGGCCAGGGTGATGCGCTCGCTGGTGTGCATTTGCAGCCCCGTCAGGTACCGCAGGTTGGCACCAGGGACGATGGCCACCAGATCGACGCGGACATCTTGCTGGGCGCGCGCGAGATTACGTAGTCGGTTGGCATATGTCTCTTTCATAGTGTCCTATGGTATCACATTCTCCTCTCGGTGACAAGTGGGTTTGTGCATGGGTCTGTACAGAACATGCGACGTACGCCTCTTGGTCCAGCGGAGGCTCGTTCAAGGCAAAGCTCACGCCTGACTGCGGAAAGAGCATCTTAGAGCCGGGTCTCGGGGGCCGAATTGGCTTGCCTTTATCCCTGAGGCAGGGTATAATCATTTCGTGAAGAGGGTGGCCGTTCTCAAAATGGGCCTATATTGGCTCTTCATGTTTAGCGACTGAAGCGGGGCTGTCATAGCTCGCTATACCCGTATAGGGATAGCGAGTTTTGTTTTGGCCGTCGGGTGTGCGACGCGACGTCAATGGTTGAAAGGAGACCGTGAGATGGCAACCTCGTGGGAATACCGCTATGCTCAGCGCATGAAGGGCATGCAGAGCTCCGTTGTGAGGGAAATACTGAAGATTACGAGCCAG
>Ga0307379_10004186_pt1 | contig 20686 bp, 21 predicted proteins | sample UN2MG_FD_202237 | JGI IMG/M metagenome (GOLD analysis project Ga0307379, IMG submission 202237) | Soil microbial communities from Risofladan, Vaasa, Finland - UN-2 | ecosystem: Environmental > Terrestrial > Soil > Coastal area > Acid sulfate soil | place: Finland: Risofladan, Vaasa | collected... | reverse complement strand
TACAAAACGATCAAATAGGATACAAAGGAAAAACAAAAAAATAGTTGGAAAATTGCGGCTGGTTTTTTGTTTTCAATGGCCAGCAGCAAAGGCAGCAAAAACACAAAGGCCAGAAAGGCGATTTGCGTTTTCGGAAAAGCAAGTGCGTATGCAATACCCGCACTCAGCCACAGAAAAAAAGTTTTTGAGTTCAGCGCGCTTTTTTGATTGCGAATGTCGCTTTCTCCAGGTTTTCCAATTTGGCTTTTTCCTTCTGGGCTTCGGCCATAGTGATAAAACTCCCGACCTGGACGGTATGCAATTTTTTCTTATTAATCGTTTCCATGATGATCGCGGTTTGATAGCCGCGGCTGGAAAATCTGCTGCTGCATTTCTGGGCGTTGGCAAAATCGGCAAAGGCGCCGACTTGAATGGTATAGTTTTGATCCGTGAAAAATTTTTTCTGGCTGGCTGGCGGTTGTGCTTTTTTCACTTGCTCCTGATGCAGCTTCATTTCTTCCGGAATGGTCTGTTTGACGGTCTTGTTTCCGGCTGCGGTTTTGATGGGTTTTTCATCGACGATACGCAATTCTTCCGGATTGACGGCGGCGTCCGCTTGATTTTGTTCGCTGACCATTGCTGTCAGCGGATTTCCCCGGCGCTGGCCCGCCTGGTAGCCCATGTAAAAAAGAAAAATACCGATGCCAAGGACCGCGATCAAAAAAACAATGATATGGACAAACGTTATTTTGATCTCAAAATACGTTTTTTCCATTTATTTTTTATCAAATATTCCTTTCAGCAAATCGATGGGCATGGGGAAAATGATGGTGGTGGAATTTTCCGATCCGATTTCGACCAGGGTTTGCAGATAACGCAGCTGAATGGTGGCGGGATTCTGGGAAAGGGTATTGGCCGCCTCCAGAAGTTTGGCCGATGCCTGATTTTCGCCCTCGGCGTGGATGATCTTGGCGCGGCGTTCTCTTTCGGCTTCGGCCTGCTTGGCCATGGCCCGTTGCATTTCCTGGGGCAAATCGACATGTTTGATTTCCACCATGGATATCTTGATGCCCCAGGGATCGGTGTGTTCGTCGATGATCGACTGCAAACGTGAATTAAGTTGGTCGCGCGCCGAGAGCAGTTCGTCAAGGTCGGCCTGGCCCAGAACCGAACGCAGGGTGGTCTGTGATAGTTGTGAGGTGGCGTACATATAGTCCTGGACTTCGATGACCGCCCGCTTGGGATCGATTACCCGGAAATAAACCACGGCGTTCACCTTAACCGAAACATTGTCCTTGGTGATGATATCCTGTGGTGGAACATCAAAAACAATGGTGCGCAGACTGATGCGGACCAGTTTGTCAATGGGGGACAGGACCAGGATCAATCCAGGGCCTTTGGGTTTGTCCAAAACTCGTCCCAAGCGGAAGATCACACCGCGTTCGTATTCCTTTAGCACCTTGATCCAACTCAGAATGAAAAATATGGCGATGACGGCCACTACGACCAGCGGATTAAAAAAAGCGCCTGTTTGCATTTTAACCTCCTGATTTTTTTACTTTTAATACTAAATTATCAATGGTTTCGACTTGAATCTTGCTGCCGGCCGGGATCAGTCCATCGGCCACTGCATTCCACCATTCACCGTGTACAAAAACCTTGCCCGAACGGTTATCGATATCGGTTTTGGCTACTCCACTTTCTCCGATAAGTCCTTCCCGGCCGGTTTCCTTTCTTTTTTTCATGGCCTGAATGACCTTCAAGCCCAGAAAAAGGAAAATACAGCCAAAACACACGGCAAAAGTTAAAATGATTGGCATGGCCGGCCTCATTTCCGGGATCGGTGCATTTATGAGCATAATCGATCCCAATACAAACGAAACAATACCCCCGACTCCCAGCATGCCGAATCCCTGGATCTTGATCTCGGCGATAAAAAAGCCAATGGAAAGTAAAATGAGAAACAAGCCGACATAGTTGATGGGCAGGATTTGAAAGGCCAGGAAAGCCAGCAAAAGCGAAATGCCGCCGAGAATGCCGGGAATGATACCGCCGGGATGGGTGAATTCGATATATAGACCGATCAAGCCGAAAATCAGCAAAAAATAGGCCAGATTGGGGTTGGTGATCGTGCGCAGGAATTTCTGTCTTTCACTCATTTTTAAAGAAATGATTTTTTCATTTTTCAGGTTCAGGATGATCTCACGGCTGTTGGCTAAAGTAAGCGCTCTGCCGTGCAATTTATCGATCAGATTCCCGGTGTCGGCGGCGATCAGGTCGATCAATCCGTTTTTCAGGCATTCTTCCGCGGTATAAGAGTGACTTTCGCGTACGGCTTTTTCCGCCATTTCCATATTGCGTCCGCGGTTCTTGGCCAATGTCTTGACGTAAGAAGCGGCATCGTTGGTGATTTTCTCTTTCATGGTCTTTTCGATGTCGCTGCCCGTGACCGAAACGGGATGAGCGGCGCCGGTATTGGTGCCCGGGGCCATGGCGGCGATATCGGAGGCGAGCAGCAGGAAGAATCCGGCTGAAGCGGCACGGGCTCCTTTGGGAGAAACATAGACGGCGACGGGGATCTCGGCATTAAGAATGGCCTTGATGATGACCCGCATCGAAGTGTCATAACCGCCCGGGGTGTCCATTTCGATGATGACCAGCCGGGCGTTGCCGGACTGCTGGATTTTCTTGAAAGAATTGACCACGTATTCTTCCAGCAGTGTGTCAATGGGACCATCCACGCGCAGGGTGTAAATCTCGGCCTGCAGCCAGAAAGGGATCAAGAAAAGCAAAAGCCCCCATACCTTTTTCATAACTTTAATTATATTTGATTAAAAATTAAAAAGCAACTTTCAGATATGGATGGAAAAGCCGGCGATTTCGCCCAGGGCTTCCCAAAGATTCTCGCCCAATGTGGGGTGGGCAAAAACCAGGTCCTTGAATTCGTCGCATTTCAGCTTGCGGGTTACGGCGTAGGTCAGCAGGGGCAAAAGTTCGCCGGCCTCGGCGCCGACGATGTGTGCGCCGATGATCGTATTGTCCTCGGCGCTGATCACTTTGACCAATCCTGCTTTTTCGTCAATGGCGTTGGCCCGCGATCCGGCAGCGTAGGGGAAGCGGCCGATCTTGATCCTCAGGTTGTCTTTCACTGCCTGGCTTTCGCTGACCCCTACCGTGGCCACTTCGGGAAAAGTGAAAATAGCGGCAGGCCAAGGGTGGTGGGGCACCGGCTTGCCGCTGCTGATGAAATCCACGATGGCCATGGCCTGATGAGCTGCTTTGTGGGCCAAAAGTGGTGGGCCGATCACGTCACCACAGGCAAAAATCTCCGGAATAGAGGTCTGCAGGTTGGCTGAAACCGGGATGAATCCCTTGGGATCGAAAAGGAACTTCAGATTTTCTGCGAACAATCCCGGGCTATTGGGAATGCGGCCCACGGCCAGAAGCACCTTGCTGAATTCCTCCTGCCATTCCTTTTCCCCCTTTTTGAAATTCAAGCCGACCTTGTCGCCCAGGCGGGGATTGCTGATGGCCGTGGCGGTGTGGATGGTGATGTTTTGCTTGAGCAGTTCGTTTTTAAGGATATTGGCGATCTCCTGATCCGTTCCCGGAATAATGGTTTCCATGATCTCCACTACCGTGACCTTGCTGCCCAGGTAGCTGTAGATCAAAGCCCATTCCAGCCCCACGGCTCCGGCGCCGACGACCAGCATGGTTTCAGGGACGGATTCCAGCTTCAGCAGTTCGTTGGAACTGATCACCACTTCTCCGTCCCATTTCAAGAAAGGCAATTCGGCAGGCTTGGAACCGCTGGCGACGACAATATGCCTGGCCGTCATTTCCTTTTGGCCGTCTATGCGAATGGTGTTGGCGTTGACGATCTGGGCTTTGCCTTTGACAAGCTGCACATTGTTCTGCTTGAACAACAGTTCTATGCCGCGGGTCTGTTTGCTGACGATGCGGGTTTTGCGGCGGTTGATCTCATCAAGGGAAATCTGGAATTTATCCACCCTGACGCCGATCTTGGCGAAATCGTTGATCTGCTTGATGGCTTTGACCGAATGCAGGATGGCCTTGGTCGGGATACAGCCACGCTGCAGGCAGGTGCCGCCCAGCTGGTCCATTTCCACCACCGCCGTTTTCAATCCCTTCTTGGCTGCGGCAATCGCCCCTTCGTAGCCTGCCGGTCCTCCGCCTATGAATAGCAGATCATAATCCATTGGTTCTCCTTGCATTTTCTATGAGTTGTCTTTTTTTATTTCATCCAGTGAATTTTTCAGTTTGGCAAAAAAGAAATCGTTTTCCTTTTCCAGGCCTATTGTGACACGCATGGCTTCGGGGATACCGAAGCCGCCCCCGGCTGGGCGGATGATCACTCCTTGCTTCAGCAGCCGCAAGTTCAGGTCATTGATATCGACTTGGGGAAAGAAAAGCAAAAAATTGGTTTGCGAGGGAATCACCCGTAATCCCAGGCTTTGCAACTGGGCGAACAATTTGGCCTTGTTGGCCCGGTTTAAAAGAACCGAGCGGTTTTTGTAATCCTCATTTTCCAGGGAAGCCATGGCGGCGCGCTGGCCGACGCGGGTGACGTTGAAGGGCGCTTTGACTCGGTTGAGGATGGCGATGATCTCCGGCTTGGCCATGGCATAGCCGACGCGCAGGCCGGCCAAGCCGTACACCTTGGAAAACGTCCTCAAAACGACCACGTTTTTTTTCTGGCGGATCTCATCCAGGCCGGTCACATAATCGTCTGGATTGTCTACGTACTCCTGGTAGGCATTGTCCAGGACAACAATTTTATCGCTGGGAACCCGTTCAATGAAATCACGGATAGGTTGGGCGTGTATGAAGGTTCCGGTCGGATTGTTGGGATTGGTGATGAAAATGATCTTGGTTTGCGGAGCGATCCTTTCGGCGATGGCTTGCAGGTCGAAGCACAGCGCCTGGGTCATAGGGGCCTCGACATAGGCCGACTCACCGGCAATTTCCGTGGTAGCGATTCTATAAAGGGGAAAGGTCTTCTCTGAACTCAGGACCTTATCTCCCGGCTTCAGGAACGTGCGGATCAGCATGTGGATGATCTCCACCGAACCGGCACCGACGATGATGTGATCCGGCTGCAAGCCGTTGTAGTCGGCAAGACGCTGTCGCAGGTAATAACTATCGGAATCGGGGTAGAAGTGGACCTGGGACAGTTCATCGTTGATCGCATTTCTGACCCGATCTGGGATCGGCAGCATGTTTTCGTTGGATGCCAGTTTTACGATCTTTTTGAGGTTGAATTCTCTTTGAAGGTCTTCGACCGGTTTGCCCGGTTTGTATGGAGTGATCTGCAGCACATGGGGGTTGACCAAAGATTCCATGTATTCCTCCTATTTAAATAATGAAGGCTGTTCTTTTTCTTCGAAAAGTTCGGTCAGTTCTTCCAGCGACGGCAATTCCGTCATGTCGTTCAAGCCGAAGTAGACTAAAAACTCCTGGGTGGTAGCGTACAATAGGGGGAGTCCCGGCACTTTTTTCCTGCCCGTGATCTTGATCAATTTTTTCTGCAGCAGGCTTTTTACCGGCCCGGTGGAATTGACGCCGCGCATGTCGGAAATTTCAGCCAGCGTGGCAGGCTGGCGGTAGGCGATGATCGATAGGGTCTCAAGCGAAGCCAGGCTCAATTTCGTGGATTGTTTGATTGTGAAAAATGCTTTCAGTTCATCATGCAGGTCGGGTTTGGTCACCAGCTGCAAACCGCCGCCGCTTCTTTTCAGCAACAACCCCCGTTCCGGGCGGTCCTGCAGATGCTCTTTTTCCATAATTGCCAGGAGCTTTTCAAATTCTCCGATATCCTTGATCTCCAAAAATTCCATGATCCGCCCCGGTTCTACCGGTTCCTTGGAAACAAAAAGAATGGCTTCGATCATAGCGATCTGTCGGGTGATTGGCTCTGGGTTCATGCTTTTCAATTTTCCAGTCTGCCGACTTGGTTCGGGTATATGGAAATGGTCCCGAACAGCCGTTCCTGAACGGCAATGAGCAGGTGGCGCTTGATCATTTCCAACAGGGTGAAAAAACTGACCAGTATTTCCTCGATGGAATCAAGCTTTGACATGTAATCGCTGAAATCGATAAAGACGTTTTTCTTCATCAGGGCGGAAATTTCTTCCTGCTTTTCGGCAATGGAATAATTTTTTGAGGAAATATACAAAAACTGCTCATTTTCTTTCTTTTTGACGATATCAAAGAATATTTCCGCCAGTTGAAAGGCCGAAACTTCCTTTAAAGCGTATTCGCGGTTGGTGAAATTTTCGTCGATTTCCAGGCGCCGCCAAAGCAAGAGCTCCGTGTATTCCATATCCTGCAGCATTTTGGATATTTTCTGGATTTTTTCGTATTCGATCAGGGTGTGGATCAATTTTTTTTCCGGGGATTCTTCGGCCGGGTCTTCGGGTTTGGGCAGCAATGAGCGGGATTTTATGTAAATCAAGGTGGCGGCGGTTGTCAAAAAATCGCTTTCACGCGAGGGGTTGATCCCCTTCTTTTTTTCCAGGTAGACCAGGTACTCGGCCGTGATCTGCGAAAGGCGGATCTCCACGATCTTCATTTTATTTTTGCGGATCAAATGCAGCAACAGATCCAGCGGGCCTTCGAAAAAATCGGTCTGTACCTGATAGCTTGGGATTTCAATTTCCATTACACGTTCATCAGGGAGCGCACCTGGGCGACGGTCTTTGCGGCCCGGGCGGCGGCACGGCGGTTGCCTGGTTCGAGAATGTCGGCCACGGCAATTTTTTCATATCTGCTGCGTCTTTGGCGGAAGGGTTCCAGGAAGGTGTTGATATTGCGGATCAGAATCTTTTTGCAATCCAGGCAGCCGATTCCGGCCGTGCGGCATTCGGCAGATACCATGGCGATCTCTTCGCTATTGGAATAAGCCTGGTGCAAAACGAACACCGGGCAATCTTCGGGCACGCCGGGATCGGACCGGCGCTTGCGGCGCACATCGGTGACCATGGGTCTGATTTTTTCTTCCAGCACGGCCGTAGAATCGTTTAGATAGATGGCGTTGCCGTAGCTCTTGCTCATTTTGCGGCCGTCCACTCCGGGCAGTTTGGGAATGGATGTAAGGAAAGGCTGGGGTTCGGGGAAACAGTCGCCGTACAGGTTATTGAATCGGCGCACGATCTCCCGGGCCAGTTCCAGGTGGTAGACCTGGTCTTCGCCCACCGGCACGGTATCGGCTTTCATGATGATGATGTCCACGGTCTGCAGCAGCGGGTAGCCGAGAAAGCCGAAGGTATTGATATCGCGGTCGCCCAGTTGCGCCTGCTGTTCTTTGAAAGTGGGCACCCGTTCGAGCCAGCCCAGTGGGGTATGCATGCCCAGCAGCAGGAACAGTTCGGCGATCTCCTTGATCGCGGATTGCAGGTAGACGACGCTCTTTTCCGGATCGATACCGACGGCAAGCAGGTCAAGCAGCGATTGGCGTATATTGCTTTGGATATTTTTCACATCCTGATATTCGGTGGTCAATGCGTGCCAGTCGACAATTGAATAATAGCATTCTCCCATGTCCTGAAGTTTCACCCAACTCTTCAATGCCCCTTCCCAATGTCCCAGGTGTGCCTCACCGGTACCGGATGGCCGGATGCCGCTCATAATGATGCGGGGATTCATCCGACCACGCCTGCTTTCAATAAAATGAAGACCAGCATCGGGAAAATCTTGAAGAGCAAATAGAAAATCGCGTTGGCGATCTTGTCAAAAACATGGGTGTAAATGATCAATATGAGAATAAAAAAACCGTATGGCTTGATTTTTTCATACATGACAAGTGCCTCGCCTTTCAGCAAACCTTCCAATATGCCGCTGCCGTCCAGGGGGGGGATGGGAATGAGGTTGAAAACAGCCAGGAAAATGTTGATCATCAGCAGGTAGGCGAAGATTTTGATCAGCAGCAACAGGGTCGGGCTGGTTGTGTTCAGGATTGGATTGCTGAAGGCCAACATGAGAAATATGATCCCCAGACTAACCAATATGTTGGCGGCGGGACCGGCCGCGGAAATGAACATGCCGTCGCGGCGGCGGTTGCGCAGGTTGTAGGGATTGACCATGACCGGTTTGGCCCAGCCGAAAACGGGTGCGCCGACTACAGCCAGCATAATGGGGAAGATAATGGTGCCGATAAGGTCGATGTGAGCGATGGGGTTGAGGGTGATACGACCCTGCAACCTGGCGGTGGGATCGCCGAATTTGTCGGCAGCCCAGGCGTGGGCCGACTCATGGATCGATATGGCAAAGAGAACAGCGGCAAACTGGACCACGATGCGGAATATGTCTGTCATGATCTCAAAAAAATAGCATAAATACCGGCCTCAGTCAACCAAAATTCGCCTCCTGCCAAGTGCACAATCGATTCCCTAATACCATTTCCGTGAGCATTACGGCGCTCCCATCTGCCGATACCAGCGGATGGATGTTTGCCTCTGCTCCGGTTTTTTTCAGGAAGAAGTTGAATTTATTAAGAATTATTGATAATTTTGAGATAGCAAATTAACAAAAAAAATGGCATGCATCCGGACACGGACATCCACTCCGGGAGGGTCCGGCGCCCGGTCTTCTTGAGGAGGATTCATGAAACAGTTGAGCAGGATGAAACATGTGAATTTCGGGATTGTTTTAATTTTGATTTTTTCAGTCGGGGTTGTCCATGCGGAAAAGATCCGGCCGCCGGATGCCAGGTTGAAAATCGAAGCAGTCGCGCTTTTTAAAAACGGTCTTGGATTTCTCACTTCCACAGCCATGCTGCCTGAAAATAAGAAAACGGTGCGCTTTGGGCAATTGCCGATACCTTCATTCGGCACTTTCTGGGTCGGCTACGCCCGGGACGTGAAAGTGCGCAGCCTGATCGCTTCAATGGAAGATTGGCAAGAAAAGATTCCTTTACAGAATCTCGGCCAAATTTTACAGATCAATGCCGGACGCAGGGTGACACTGCATACTGGACCGAGTGACAAAGATATTCTGGAAGGTGTTGTCGTCCCGGGAGTGACGGATACAGGAGTGCCGGAACCGCCCAACCCCTATTTCATGGATAGCCGCCGGCGACAGAACCCGAATGACCGTTACTCGTCCGCTGTTCCTGCCGGCAATGTCCTGCTGATCAAAACGGACAAAGGAACCGTAGCCCTCAATGTGGCTTCTGTGATTCGTGCCGATTTTGGCAGCGGCGACATTTTGACGGTCGTATCCAAAAAAGAAAAACGTCCTGGCATACGCATGGAGCTCGATTCTTTCGCCAGCGGCAAAAAAATCTCCGTCAGCTACCTGGCGCGGGGTGTGACCTGGGCCCCAGGCTATCTGATCGATCTTTCGGACGCAAAAACCGCCAGGTTCAGTGCCCATGCATTGGTCGTCAATGAGCTGACCGATTTCAACAATGTGACGCTTCACCTGGTCACAGGCTTTCCGAACATCAAATTTGGCGATGTCCTAAGTCCGATGGCGATGGCCCAGAGCCTCGCAGATTTCCTGAATTCTCTGGCTGGCGGACGAACGGACCGCACCCGCAGCGGTCAGGGTATGTTGACCCAGCAGGCCATTCTGGTGAATGCGCCGGTTTTTGACGCCATGGAAGCCCTTCCTGTCCCAGGGTATTCGACCGAAGCCGCGGGGAAGGTTTCCGAAGACCTCTTTCTCTATCCGGTCGAGAATTTCGCGTTGAAGAGAGGAGAAACCGCATGGCTGCCGCTGTTTACGGCAGAGATGGCATACAAACACATCTATACTTGGAAAATTGGTGATTTTCTCGATCCAGAAGATCGTTATCGTCCCAATGCCGCAAGAACGGACGGGAAGAATGCCGAGGAGGTATGGCACTCCTGCCGTCTGGTTAACAATTTGAAGATGCCGCTCACGACCGCGGCAACGGAATTCATGACGAATGGCGCCTTCACTGGGCAGGATATATGCTACTACACTGCACCCGGGGCGGAAACGACGATCCGCATAAACCGGGCCCTGAATGTATTGGCCGAGCAAGCGGAAGTAGAAGTCGAGCGCCGCCGCAACGCTTCTACATTCCATGGCTATTCGTACGACCTGGTCAAGGTGCGGGGTGAACTGAAACTGCGCAGCCGCATTGATAAGCCGGTGAAAGTAGAAATCAGCAAAGAACTGTCCGGCCAGGTTCTTGAAATGCTGCCGGCCGGCAAAGACGTCCAGACCGCCAAGGGTTTGAAGCAGGTCAATCCGAAACACAACCTGACCTGGGAAATCGAATTGAAATCAGGAGAGGAGCTGAAACTGTCCTATCTGTATCAGGTTTACATTAGGGATTAAACGATTTTCAAGGGATGTAAAAGCAGATGGATATTTTTAAACTGAAAGCGAACCAAACAACCGTGGGCCGGGAAATTGTAGCCGGCGTGGTCACTTTCATGGCCATGGCGTATATCATTTTCGTGAACCCGAAAATTCTGGCGGCGGCCATGGGCGACGAATTGCTGCCGGCCCTGGCGGTGGCCACCTGTATCGGCGCCGGGGTCTTGAGCATTCTCATGGGGCTGGTCAGCAACTATCCCCTGGCCCTGGCCTCGGGCATGGGGTTGAACGCTTTTCTGGCTTACAGCGTGGTCATCGGCATGAAGGTCCCCTGGCAGACGGCCATGGGCATTGTTTTTCTGGAGGGGGCTGTCATTTCCATCCTGGTCCTGACCCGTGTCCGCGAAAAGATCATGGCTGCCATCCCGCTTGACCTGAAGCGCGGCATCGGGGTGGGCATCGGCCTGTTAATCGCCCTGATCGGGCTGCAGAACGCCCGGCTGGTCGTGGCCGATCCGGCGACCTTGATCGCTTTCGGCAAACTCGGAAGCGAAAGCCTGATCGCTGTGTTCGGCTTGGTGCTGACGGCGATATTGATGGTAAAAAAGGTCAAGGGCTCTTTCCTGATCGGCATCTTTGCCTGCACGGCGGCGGCCGCGACAGCCGGTCTTATCCGTATGCCGGCATCCCTGATGGCAGGAATAAAGGCCGAGTATTTCAAGACTTTTTTCGCTTTGGACATCGTCGGCGCCATTCGTTTCGGGTTGCTGGCCACCCTGTTCGCATTTTTGATCACCGATTTCTTTGACACCATGGGAACTGTGGTGGCGGTGGGCGAACAGGCCGGCTTCATGGACCGGACCGGCAGGATGCCGCGGCTGAAAAATGTTTTGTTCGTCGACTCGCTGGGCGCCCTCTGCGGCGGCCTGTTCGGCTGCAGTTCGGTGACCACCTATGTGGAAAGCGCCGCCGGGGTCAGCGAAGGCGGCCGTACCGGTCTGACCGCGGTGGCGGCCGGGGTTCTTTTTTTGCTGGCGGTTTTTTTCACTCCCCTGGTGGCGGTCGTGCCGGCCTATGCCACGGCCCCGACCTTGATCCTGGTCGGGTTTTTACTGATTTCCGGCGTTCGTTCCGTGTGCTGGCATGACGTCAGCACCGCCTTACCGGTTTTTTTGATCATGGTCATGATCCCGTTTACTTTCAGCATCTCCAAAGGCATCGGTTGCGGTTTTATTGCCTATGTCCTGCTGAAGCTGCTGGCCGGAAAAAAAGATGAGGTCCACCCCTTGCTGGCCCTGGTGGCTTTGTTGTTTGCCGTTGATTTTTATTTGTCCTGAATTTTTCTGAACGCCATCCCCGGTGCTTATCCGGCGTTCAGTCGGGGGGCGGCGCCTTGAATATTTTTCTGTATTCTTCCACAAAGCCGCTTTTGCCGCAAAGCATCATGGCGGTCAGCGGCATGAGCGTTTTGATTTTTTCGGAGAGGCGGTGGGCCAGGTCGCGAATGTCCCACTGGGCGTGGGCGTCGTCGCGCAGCCTGACAAAATGGTACATCTCTCTCAAATTCATTTTCATCAGCACGCGGCGGCAATGGGAATTGGTCAGGATGTAGTCGGCCGCGGCGCAGGATTTTTCCTTTATTTTGCAGTAGGCGCTATTGGTTGTGTCGATAATCCGGCGAAATTCTTTTTCCAAACCGGCGGCGGTCAGGCTGGCCGGCACGGTGGGGCCCAATTCCGGGATATAGGGCCCGGACAGCAGGGTGGCCATGCGATGGCGTTTCAGCTGGGCAAAATTGGAAGCACTGACGATGGCCTGGAAAGTGATGTCGGCCATTTCGAATTCCCGCGGCGGCGCGTCAAAAAATTGGATCTTGCGGAAAAAATCCATGAACATGAGTTCCTTTTGCGCGCCGCTCATTTTTTTGATAGTGTCCATGGCCCGGGCAAATTCGAGATTTTGGCTGACGCTCAAATGGGAAGCCAGGATCAGGTCGTCGCCGTTTTCCGAACAGGAAACGATCTCGGGTTCCCGGCTGAAAGGTTTTTTCGTTTTTTTGGCAACGGGCTGAAAACACTTGTCTAAAGCGGAAAAAGCTTCCCGCTCAAAAGCGGACGGTACGGGAAAAAGGATGATGGAGGGGGCGATGGGGAGCACCAGGGCATACAATTTTTCGGCGAGTTTTCGCACTTCCTCCCTGGGGCTGAGGCGCAGGCGGCGGAACAGGTGTTCCAGGTTGCGGGCATTGATGGTCATGCCGACCTGGCCGCTGGTGGCCAGCGAAAGAACATAGCGGGCGTCTTCTTTGGCCCAGCCTTCCACGAGGTTCCGGCCGGGAACGCTTCGCGTCAATTCCCGGTATTGAACCTGAAGCCTTTTGTTTAATATGGCAAAAGCCTTTGAGTAAAAACGGTTTTGCTTTTTAATGGTTTCCTGGAAAATTTTTTTCAAAGCCGGGGACTTTAATTCCGATGGAGTGACGAAATCTCCTTCAAGGGTGACATAGCGTTGTGATTTTTCGGTATAGGAAACCAGGCGGAATTTTTCGATTTCTTCCAAAGCCAGCCGGGAAACCCCCATGATGTCGAAATTGAAAACCGCGTGTTCGGCCACGGAATGGTGGCCCATTTCAAAAATGATCTTTTGATTCGATTTTCTGGCTTTTTCCACATCCAGGCAGGCTTTTTTTCTGAGCTGGTCGACGGACAACGGGCTGCGGCTGATGCGGGCGTAAGCGGCGCTAAGCGTTTCCGGGGTAAGATGCCTGCGTCCGTGAGGATCCAGTTGTTCCATTATGCCTGAGTCGATATTGAAACCTGCCAATTTGACCTGCAATTTCTCCTCCCGAGATCACCATGCCGGAAAAGGGTTTTTCAAATCAATTTCAAGTTCGTCAGCTGTTTCATGACTTCCTGGGCGCTTTCGTCAACCGATTGATGATTCCAGATATCGATGGCTTGGATCTGGCCTTGCTCGACGAAGCGGCCGTACAGTTCGTCCAGCTGCGGACAATGCTCCAGAGGAGATTCGCGCAATCCGGCCTTGGGAGCCCTCTTTTCCAATATTTTCGCGTCCACCCGTATCCGGAACGTCGCGGTATAGGTGGGCATCCAGAACCGGAAAATATTTTCCAGGAGAGCGTTCTTTTCCGCCAGTTGGCCGATGCTTTTTTTTTCAGTCAGGCAGCGCTGCCATTCCAGCCATTGATCCAGAAGCGAACCGTCGCAAAGGAGGAAATCGGGATGAGCCAACGAGCGGATATTCTCTTCGTTGATCTGGTTGCTGATGAAATAGAATTGGCTGACAAAGCCGGCTTTTTGGTCGAAATCAAAAGGGCTGTTCAGCTCAAGGTCCGGAACTTCCTCCACGCGGAATTTCAAGGACAGCAATTTTTTCACTTCCGCCCAAATAGAGGTTTTGCCGCTGCCGGGGATTCCCGAAAAGGCAATCTTATGCATGGCCAAATTCTATGCAAGATTTGCGGCAATGTCAAATTTACTTTTTATAATAATTTTGCTATGATTGAATCGATGAAATTCTCGCGAGAAAAATTTATTCATATAAGACTTCAAAAATGACCAATCAGGAAATTGCCAATGTTTTTGACAAAGTGGCTTTTTTTCTCTCCCTGAAAGATGAAAATGAATTCAAGGTCAGTGCCTATGTCAAGGCGGCCAAGAGCATCCGTGAATTGCCGGTTGCCATTGAAGACATGCTGTTGGCTGGAGAGGATCTGACGAAAATCGAGAGCATCGGCAAGATTTTGGCTCAGAAAGTGGAAGATCTGGTGATCATCGGATCACTGAAAATTTTAGATGAACTGCTGTTTGAATTTCCCGATAGTCTGTATGGAATGTCCCAGATCAAGGGGATCGGGCCAAAAACCATTTTTAAAATTTTTGATACGCACAAGATAAAATCCCTGGGGGAACTGAAGCAGTTTTTGCAAACTGGTGAAAAACTGGCTATTGCGACTCCATACGAATGCAGGATCAAAGAATTTTTTAAAATATGAAAATCGTACTGGCTTCCGCTTCGAAGCGGCGCAAAGAATTGCTGCAATTGATCGGCCTGAACCCGGAGATCATCCCCCCGGAAATCGATGAAGTGGTCAGGCCGGCTGAAGCGATTGATGTTTTTTTGGAAAGAGTAACCATCGCCAAGGCTATTGAAGTATACAAAAAAAAATATTTCTCCCATTTGCTCATCAGTGCCGATACCGTTGTTCTGCTTGATGATTCGTTGATAGGCAAACCCGTGGATCGTGAAGATGCCTTCAGGATGCTGAAGCAGCTTTCCGGCCGGCGGCATGAGGTTTTGACCGGCTTGGCCCTTATGTATCAGGGCGAGACCCGTTTTGCCATTTCCAGAACCTATGTCTTTTTCAAGCCGCTTCATGAACAGGAAATCAATTTCTATCTTGACCGCGAAAATTTCATGGACAAGGCCGGCGCCTATGCCATCCAGGGACGGGCCGCTGTTTTTGTGGAAAGGATTGACGGCTGTTTTTTCAATGTCATGGGTTTTCCCTTGAATCTTTTTTACCGCATGCTCGGCGAGCGGGATTTGGACTTGTATGCCTGAAGCCATGCAAGCGGAATTGACCAAAAAAACGAGTGTTTTCACCGAAGGATTGAAAGTCCTGAAGATGGGTATGGGGGGGATTCCGCTACAACGTCTTGATGTGAAACAGTCGGACCGGGTCTTGGAAAAGGCCGTGGCCGCGGGGATCAATTTTTTTGATACTGCCCGAATCTATACCGACAGTGAAAGCAAATTCGGCCGGGTTCTTCCCCGCCATCGCCAGCGGGTGGTGATCGCCAGTAAATCTTTCAGCCGCGATGCGGCAACGGTCCTGGTGGATATCGAATCCAGCCTTAAGCAATTGCGAACCGATTATATCGATATTTACCAATGCCATAATATAGCCAGCGAAGGCGATCTGGAAAAGATCTTCGCAGCAGACGGAGCCGTCACCGGGCTGATCCGGGCCAAAGAGCAGGGGAAGATCCGCCATATCGGACTTTCCGGGCACAAGTCCCGGATCGTGACCATGGCGCTTGAGCACTTTGCTTTTGAAACCATTCAGGTCCCCTGCAATTTCATGGAAACCGAAGCCATGCAAGAGCTCATTCCCATGGCGCGCCAGCGGCAGGTAGGCGTTATCGCCATGAAGCCGATAGGCGGCGGCAATATCTCGGAGATCAATTTGAATTTCCGCTTTATTTTCAACCAGGGCGTGGACGTAGCCATCCCTGGCATGGATTCGGAAAAACAGATCGAAGCAAACGTGGCGGCTTTGGCCGACCTGTCGCCCTTGACGCTTGAGGAAACCGCCCGGCTGCAGAAGGAAAAGGACCGCTTGGGCGACCATTTTTGCCGGCGCTGCGAATACTGCATGCCCTGTCCCCAGGAACTTCCGATCTCATTTTTACATGTCCTGAAAAATTATTATTTCCTATATGACTTGAAAGATTGGGTGTGGGAACGGATCGATGCCCTGGCCAAGACCTACAAGGATTGCGTTGCCTGCGGTCAGTGCGTGCAAAAATGCCCCTACCACTTGAACATGCCGGAGATCTTCCGTATGACCTGGGGGAAAATGCTGGCCGACAATGGCAATTATACTTTAAAAGGGAAAGACTGATTTCTCAAGGATAGAGCACAAAATTAGCCGGCTTTACTAAAGTGGCAGGCTGTATTATAATCCAACCATGAACGCTCGACAGCAAATTCAGGAAGAAAAACTGCAAAATATACTGAATCCCCGCAAATCCAACCGGGAATTCAAGATCACGATTCGCTTTCAAAAACGTATTTCCAAAAATTTTGAAAAAGCACTGGAACTGGCCAGACAGAACAAGTATTTCATGGAGGAAGGTGAAGGTGATTTTTATAAAGCTTACGCCAGTTTCTATCCGACCGAGGTTGAGGACCTTTTCAACCTCTTTGAACTGGTCAAAGATCATGAATCCACGAAAATATTCCTGAACAACAAGGCGATCCCCTATATCCATGATCTGTGGCTCTTTTTGTTTTGGTTCTACCGGGTAAAATAAAATCAACAAAAAAATAGCCTCAACAACTTGACTTTTTCCCAATATTAAATTATAAAGTTATCTTATTTAGGAGGTTTTCATGAAAAAAGTATGGTCGGTACTGCTCATAATGTTTTTAACCACCTTGATCATTTCCAGTTTCACTGCTTGCGACAAATTGAAAATATCCAATTTGAAAGCCAACAAGCATTTTAAAACAGGCAACAAATACTACACCGAGGAAAAATTTAAAAAAGCGATCGTTGAATACGAAGCTGCCCTGCAGCTTAATCCCAATCTGAAAACCGCTTTTTATTATCTCGGTTCCAGCTACGTCATGGTTTACAGGCCTGGAGATGAATCCGAAAAAAACAAGGAATATGGAAGCAAGGCCACTGAATACCTTCAGAAAGCTTTGGATCTGAATCCGGAAAACAAAGACATCATTCAGGCCCTGGGTGACATCAACGACAAAATGAGAAATTTTGAGCTTGCTGAAAAATATTACCTGCAAGTTCAGAAATTCACCCCTAACGATCCTGTTTCGTATTTCAACCTGGCCGGTTTTTACAACAACAATGGCATGTATGACAAAGCCATTGAGATGTATGAAAAAAGGATCGCCCTGGATCCCACCGATCCCCAAGGCTATCTTTATCTGGCCGGTTTTTTCCAGGACAAACGCAAATGGGATGAAGCCATTCAAAACCACGAATTGAGGATCACGAAAATCAGTGAATCCGATCTGGATGAAAAGGCAAAAAACGAGCTCCTGGCAGACGCTTATTATCGTCTGGGTGTGGTATGCTGGAACAAAAGCTACCAAACCCCGCCCGACATCATGGCCCCGGTCGAACGTCTGCAGGTGGTAGAAAAGGGTTTTGAAGCCTTGAAAAAATCATCCGAGTTGTCGCCCAATTTCCCCGATCCCTGGGCGTACATGGGTTTGCTCTATAACCAGAAAGTGATCGCCGAGCCGTTGAAGCAGGCGGAATATAAGAAGCAATACGAAGCCATGATCCAGAAATTCCAGGTACTGCGCAAACGCAAACTGGCCAGCGAACAATTCATAAAAGATCTGTCCAAAGATAAATAGTTATTAAAACCCCTTGTTTTTTTCGAAAAACAAGGGGTTTTTATTTATATTCCATTATTTTAAATTTGACTGATTATACTAAAAAGGTTATATTTTCAGGCATGAAAGTCAATACAAAGATCCGTTATGGTTTGCGTATGTTGATCGCTATTGGCCAGAGCGGTAAGTTAATGAATACGACCCAATTGGGGAAAGACATGCACGTATCCCCGAAATACCTCAGGAAATTGGCGGGTCCGCTCGAAAAAGCCGGATTGATCAAAAGCGTGCAGGGCATTTACGGGGGTTATGAGTTGAATAAAAAACCCGAAGAAATCACATTGCTGATGCTGATGGACGCTTTTAATGAACGGGTATCGCTAGCTGATTGCCTGCTTGGTAAAAAATGTGAGTTAAGGGACTCCTGTTTGGCCAAACAAGTGTGGGAAATGCTTGAAAAAACCATCGAAAAACATTTTTTGCCGGTATCTCTCCATGATATTCTCACCAACAAGGTGCGAAAGCACTGATTTCTCCGGGATTCCGCCGGGAATATGTTTGCGGGTCCGGATAGGTTGACAGTTCGGCTGAAATATAGTATATACTCGTTAAGGTAAGATGACCAAATATGGCGCACTATTAACAATTTGCTTGTTTCTGTTTTTCTCCAATGCATTGTGCCAGGATGATTTTTTAAAGATCGAGTGCACGGTTTCTCCCCGGTCGATCCTTCAGGGCAATGACGGGCTGCTGAAGATCAAAATCGATGTGCGCAGTGGCATCAGGATATCCGCCAATCCTGAATTCATGATCCGCCTGGACGAAAATGAAAGTCTGTCTTTTTCAAAAATATTTTTTGCCGGTTCGGAATTGAATCTGCCGACCACCCAGGAGAAGGAGGGGATTTTTCTGGATCCGCAAAAAGAGATCGAAGTTCCCTTCAAATTAAATGAAAGCGCCTTGATCGGCAACTTGACCGTCAGCGGTGAAGTGATTTTCACCATGCTCTTTCAGGACAACTGGTCCGTGAAAACCACCCAGAAATTCACGGCTAATTTTATTTCCCGCCGAAATTATAAAATCAAGAAAAAATGAAGTCCGGTCATAGCATTTTTTGCTCTTGGTACCAATGGATCGTTTCCTGTAAAGCTTCAAGTAAAGGGATTAGGGGTTGAAAATGAAGCAGGTTGCCGATTTTTTCGGCCGAACACACCCAGACCGGAAACTTCATTTCATTGAATTTGTCGCGGTTGAAAATAGCCTTTCTTTTAAAGGTGCGGATGCGGATTTCGGAAAGTTCAGCCAGGCCCCGACCCAGAATTTCCGGGATCACGATTTTTCTTGTTTTTTTTCTTCCCAGCAGTCGGGAGACTTCTTCCAGAAAATTCTGCCATTCAATGGGTTCCGCGTTGGCGACATAAAAAATTTCATTTTGAAAGAGGCTGGCTGCGGCAGCGATCATGCCACGCACTAAATCTTTCACGTATATCACGGAATACCGCCGTTCTTTTTTGCCGAGCACGGGAATCATTCCCTTACGAACCATGCGGAAGGCTTCCAGCATATCCATGTCGCCGGGTCCGAAAACGATCGGTGCCCGCATGATGATATACGGAGCCGGGCAATGTTCAGAAAACAGCTTTTCCTGGGCTAGTTTGCTTTTCCCGTACAACGAGATCGGCTGGGGCGGCATTTCTTCCCGTAAAACCGGTTGCTCGCGGTTGGGCCCGGCTGCAGCCAGTGAAGAGAGCAGGATAACTTTCTGTAAATTTTTCAATGGCTTCAATTTTCCCAAAAGGGACAGTGTGCCCTCATAATTAATGTGGATGAACTCTTGTGGAGAAACGATCTTGGTTAAAGCGGCCAGATGGAAAACCATTTCAATATCGGCAGGAAATGGTTCCGAGCGGAACAGGTCACCGTGGATGGCGATAATATTATCTTTAAAATCAAAGCTTGCCAATTTGGCGTCGTCACGGATCAGGGCGTATACTTGGTTGCGGTTATCCTTGAGCAGTTCCCTGATCAGATGGTTGCCGATGAATCCCGTGCCTCCGCTTACCAGTATTTTCATGGGGCAATTCTATATAATCTGTATTAAATATGCAAACGAGGAGTGAAACATGGATGTTTTTAAAAAATGCTACGAATATACCCGGGCGGAAGAAGCCAAAAACTCCGGCCTCTATCCCTATTTCACTGAGATCGAAAAGGTGGAAGGCAATCATGTGTGGGTCAACGGCAAAAAGATCCTCATGGTCGGCTCCAACAACTATCTAGGACTTTTCGATGACCCCAAGATCAAGGCTTCGACAATTGCTGCGGTGGAAAAATATGGATCATCCACTTGCGGTTCCAGGTTTTTAAACGGTACCTATTCCTTGCATGTTGAATTGGAAAAAAAATTGGCCCAATTTATGGCCAAGGAGGAAGCACTCACCTTTTCGACCGGCATGCAGACCAACCTGGGAGCCATTTCGGCTTTGGCCTGCCGCAACGATATCATCATTTTAGACCGCATGGTCCACGCTTCGATCATGGACGCGGTACGACTTTCCTACGCCCATATTGCCAAGTTCAAGCACAACGATATGAAAGACCTCGAAGACAAACTGGCCCATCAGCCTGAAGACAAGGGCAAGTTGATCATTGTGGACGGCGTCTTCAGTATGGAGGGCGATCTCTCCAACCTGCCGCAGATCGTCAAACTGGCAAAAAAATACCACACCCGGTTGATGGTCGATGATGCCCATGGCGTCGGCGTCATGGGCGAAAAGGGACAGGGCACGGCCGAACATTTCGGCTTGATCGATGAGATCGACCTGATCATGACGACCTTTTCCAAATCGTTTGCATCCCTGGGAGGATTCGTGGTTGGCGACAGCAAGATCATCCAATATATCAAGCACCACGCCCGGGCGCTGATCTTTTCCGCCTCCATTACGCCGGCCGCTTTGGGGGCCGCCTCCAAGGCTTTGGAAATCATTCAGACCGAACCATGGCGGCGCAAGCGCCTGTGGGAAATCACCCGGATCATGAACAAGGAATTGACGGCCATGGGCTATCATACCGGCAACACCGAAACGCCCATTATTCCGGTTTTTATACACGATGTGGAAAAAACCTTTCTGCTTTGGCAATTTTTGCGTGATTATGGGGTGTTCACCAATCCTGTCATTGCGCCGGCGGTTCCACCCGAGGATTCCCTGATCCGGACTTCATTTACAGCCACCCATACCGATGATGACCTGGATTTCATCCTGAAAGGTTTCAAGCAAGGCGG
>Ga0307379_10004183_pt1 | contig 20694 bp, 19 predicted proteins | sample UN2MG_FD_202237 | JGI IMG/M metagenome (GOLD analysis project Ga0307379, IMG submission 202237) | Soil microbial communities from Risofladan, Vaasa, Finland - UN-2 | ecosystem: Environmental > Terrestrial > Soil > Coastal area > Acid sulfate soil | place: Finland: Risofladan, Vaasa | collected... | reverse complement strand
AATGGCGAGATCGTCATCGGCAACAGCGATTGGCTGGTAGCAACATCGGCTTCGGCGGGCCCCGCTCTCGAAGGAGCCAGCGTAGGCTGCGGCATGCGGGCCGAGGCCGGCGCCATCGAAAGGGTCTACGTTGAGGGCGGAAAGATTAAGTACAGAACCATCGATGAAAAGCCGCCCAAGGGTATATGCGGGTCCGGGATTATCGATGCGGTCGCGGTTCTCCTGAACCAAGGATACATCAACCGTTCCGGTATCTTCGTCGAGGAGGGCAGGCCGGGAGTTGTGACCGTGGAAGGAATCAAACGCTTTATCCTGGTGGAGGAGACGGAGGTTCGCAACGGCCGGGCTGTGTACATCAGCGAGTTGGACATCGAAAACGTGATCACGGCCAAAGCGGCGATTTTCGCGGCCATGAAGATCCTTCTCGGCCGACTGGATCTACGCTTCGAGCAGATCGAGCATTTCTACATCGGCGGCGCCTTCGGGACCTACATCAACATCGAGAATGCCGTCACCATCGGTCTGATTCCCGCCATCGAAAGGAGCAGGATCGAGTTCGTTGGAAACACATCTATAAAGGGAGCGAAGATTGTAGCCTTCTACAAGGAGGCCCTCTACAAGATAGAAAAAATCAGGCAGGACACGACCTACTACGATCTGATGGGCGCCAACGATTACGTTGAAGAGTTCCAGAAGGCGATGTTTCTTCCCCACACGGATATTGAAATCTTTCAAAGGAGCGGGCACCTTGCCTAAGAGCATCGCCGTTGCCGGTAAAGGGGGCACGGGAAAAACCACGATCGCGGCCCTGCTGATCACCCAGCTCGTGCTGAACGGCAAGCGGCCGATTTTAGCGGTGGATGCCGACCCGGATTCAAATCTGGGGGACCTTCTCGGAGTGCAGCCGGAACAGTCCATCGGCGATCTCCGGGAGGAGGTGCTTGAAGAGATCAAGAAGCTGCCCGCCGGCATGATAAAAGCGAACTACGTGGAGACGAGCCTGCACCAGATCATCGAAGAGGCGGCCGGCTTCGACTTGATCACCATGGGAAGGGGCGAGGGATCGGGCTGTTACTGCGCGCTGAACAACATGATTCGCAAGTTCTCAGAAGATCTGGCGCCGTCGTACAGGTGGGTCGTGTTTGACAATGAGGCGGGCCTCGAGCACCTCAGCCGCCGTACGACCCGGAACATCGACGCCCTATTGGTCGTGGTCACCGACAATCCTCTGTCTCTGCGATCCGCCGAGAAGATCCAGGCCATCACCGAGGATCTGGATAATCGAATTCGTAAAAAATACATCGTTACGAACATGATCCCCGAAAGCAAAATGGCGACCTTCAAGGAACGCCTGAAGACCTTTCGTATGGATCATCTGATAGATATTCCCTACGACGAGAAGCTGGAAGACGTGATATTCCGGGGCGAGCCTTTGACCAGTCTCAACGGTGCGCCTATCATGAAAACAATACAGACCATAATTGACACTGTAGGAGGTGAAGATGCAGATCCCTGATGTGAGTGAGAAATGGACGGCCCAAATCAACACGGTCACCATTGGAGCGACAGCGGACGAGGGGGGTACACGGGCCAAGACGGTTACGGTGGGGGGCCAGACAACGCTGCCCTTTCTCACCTTTGAGGGGGAAGTTCCCAACAAACCGGTGATCGCCGGTTTTGTGGCCGACACGCCCCCGGCATGGCCTGATGTCCTGATCGATGCGATCGGCAAGGAGATCCACTCCCCCGCCGAGTGGGCTCAAAAATGCGTCCAGGAATACGGTGTGGACCTGATCAGCCTCAAGATGGTCGGTGCCAACCCCGCCGGCAAAGACGCATCTCCCGAGGACTGCGCCAAGGTCGTCGAAGATGTGCTCAAGACCGTGGACGTGCCCCTGATCATCTGGGGTTGCGGGGATGACGAGAAAGACAACGTAGTAATGCCCGAGTGCTCCCAGGCCGCCAAGGGAGAGAATTGTCTGATCGGATCGGCCAAGGAGAGCAACTACCGGACCGTGGTGGCGATCTGCAAGTCAGACAAACACAAGATCATCGCCGAAGCGCCGGTAGACATCAACATCGGTAAGCAGGTCAATATCCTCTTACAGGATGCGGGATTCGGTCTCCACGACGTGGTGATGTTCCAGACCACCGCTGCATTGGGGTATGGTTTTGACTACGTGTACACGATTCTCGAGCGCTGCCGGATCGCCGGACTCAAGGGCGACAAGCTCATGGCGCTGCCCCAGATATGCGATGTCGGCGGTGAGGTGTGGCGCATCAAGGAAACGGCTGTGGACGATGACGTGCTTCCCGGTTGGGGCAAGCTGGCCAAGCGGGGACCGATGTGGGAGGCCTCCTGTGCGTCTGTGTACCTGCAGGCCGGGGCGGACATCTTGATCATGGCTCACCCGGAGGCGATCAAGAACGTCCAAACCACGATCGCGCAGTTCTATGGCTAATTCACGCGCTCGGCTAAAAAAGGCCGGGTTTCACGTTTTTTACCAATTACTAAGGAGGAAATATTCATGATTTTCATCGGAGAGAGAATCAATACCGGGTTCAAGGACGTCAAGGCGGCGGTGGAGAACAAGGACGCCGATGTGATCAAAAAGTGGGCGGTCAAGCAGACAGAAGCCGGCGCCACCTATCTAGACGTGAATCTGGGGGCGGTATCGAGCAAGCCGGAAGACCTCTGCTGGATGATCGAGCAGGTCCAGGCCGCCAGCGATCTTCCCATCTCGATCGACACCAACAAGCCTGTTATGCTCAAGGAAGCGGTGCCCCTGTGCAAAAAACCGCCCCTGATCAACTCCACCACCGCGGTGGATGAGAAGATGGAAGCCATGTTTCCAATCGTGGCCGAGTACAATGCCTCGATCGTTGGACTGGCCATGGACGAGGCGGGCAGCCCCAAGACTGCAGACAAGAGGGTGGAGAACGCGGGTAAGCTATTAGCCAAGGCCATGGAGTTCGGCATCAATCCGGAGCAGCTATTTCTTGATCCCATCGTCATGCCCCTGAAGTATATGCAGGAGCAGGCCCAGGAAATCCTGTCAGGGGCCAGCCAGTTCAGGCTGTTCAGCGATCCGCCGCCCCACATCGTCTGCGGGCTTTCCAACATCGCCAATGGTACCACCCAGAAGAAGCTGATCAACCGCACCTTTGCGGTCATGTTGGTGGCCAATGGATTGGATGCGGTGATTTGCGACGTAACCGACGAGGATCTGGTCAACGCCCTGCTCACAGCCGAGCTGGTGATGAACAAGCAGATCTATGCGGACAGCTACGTCGAGGCCTTCCGCTCGTAGTAGCGGTGTCAGAACCAGGTTTGCCTCTTGTAGTCGATATACTTCTGACCGAAGCGTCGTTCCAGATTCTTCTCTTCGAAACGCTTCCAGATAGCGATGAAGAGCGCCCAGAGAATCGTAGAAAGGCAGGCGGCGAAGCTTTTGAAGATGAAGGGATACCCGACGTGCAGCAAAATCAGCCCGATATACATGGGATGCCGGATCTTCGAGTAGATCCCCGTTGTCACGAGAGCTTCCTCTTCTCCAACACCGTGTTTCTTGATTTCGGAATAGAGAAACAAACCGAACCCAACAGCCGTCAAAACGACGCCGATGGGTATGGAAATTGAGGAAGAGATGTTCATTTTAACCGGATCAGCCGCACTCCAATATCCCCATCCGAAATAACCGAGAAAGGTAACGATCAAGAGAACAGGAAAGGGTAGAATCTCGGCTCCCTTTCTATATACGGATATGTGCGTCAACAAACGGAAGAGATAGCTGAGAAGACAGAAGACAGCACCAACAATGACCAAGATGAGGGTTAAGTAACCTACCTCTGCTACGCTGAGAAATGACATCGCAGACATGTTCAGGAACTCCAAAGCTCTGATGCGTGCCGCCGGATCTTGCCGATCGCCCCGGCGATCTCTTGAATGTCCCGCTCATCCCCGAGAAAGGCAAAATGAGGAATCCAAACCGTCTCGTAGGCCGCTTTCTCGGTTACGGGAAAGGCTCGTTTCAAGATCTCTGTCATCCGCTCCTCGCCCCAGCGGTCTTCCGGTAATAAACGCTGCTGGTAGGCGCCGCTTGTAAACAGATCAAGGCTGTGTAGGGGGGGATAGCTGGCCTGTTCCGGGATGCCTTCGGCTTTGAGAGCCTCGATGAAACGTTCGCGGGGAAGACCGCCAAAGGCTCCACGATCGTAGTGAAAGATATAGGCGTAGTGACCGTTGTGAGTGCAGCGTTCATCCAGCGCCTGCGGTGTGATGCCCTCGATCTCCCCGAGAAGCTGGTCCAAAAGCCGTGCGTGGGCGAAGCGTTTCGTCCCTTGAGCTTCCAGGCGCTTGAGCTGTACGCCGAGAACCGCTCCTTGCCACTCGGAAAGCCGGTAGTTGGACCCGTAGATCATATGATCGTAAAACCACCTCCCGGGCATCCGGCCGCAGTCGTGGACCGATCGGGCTTTCTGCGCGAACGCATCGTCGTTGGTGAGGATGATGCCTCCCTCCCCGGCGGTCATCAGTTTGCTGGCCTGAAAGCTGAAAGTACCGGCGATACCGAACGTACCGACCCTCCTGTTCTTCCACTCCGTACCATGGGCATGAGCCGAGTCTTCGATCAGAGGGATGCCGTGGGTTTTCGCGGTTTCGCACAGACGGTCCAGATCGACCGGGTGGCCCCCCACGTGAACAGCGATGATCGCTTTTGTACGAATCGTAATCGAGTTCTCTACTTGATCGGGATCGATGCAGTAGGTCCCTTCCTGCACATCTACGAGAACGGGAATCGCGCCGGTAGAGAGTATGGCACTGCCGGTAGCCACGAAGGTGTAGTCGGGAAGGATTACTTCATCGCCAAAACCGATTCCCAAAGCGGACAATACGACTTCGAGGGCATGGGTCCCGTTGGTGACGGCGATTCCGTGTTTTCCGCGGTGATAGGCGGCAAAAGCATTTTCGAACTCCAGCGTCTTTGTTCCAGGAGTGCGCCACCACTGACGGCTTTTCAATACCTCTCGCAGCGCCTCCTCCTCCTCATGGTCGTAGTACGGCCAGGGGGGAAAGGGTTTGGTTTTCGTTTTTTCCCCGCCAGTAATTGCCAGCATACTTGAATCCTCCTCGAACCCTTGAGTAGACGATAATGGTTCGTCCGCCCGGGTACACAGCCGATCATAATCCAGCTGATTTCAGAGCGCTGATGCGACCAGCGGAGTTGAAATTCTTCAGAGAAAGAGAGGGGTCAAACCGACCTGACCCCCGCGTATTTATAGTGGTATTTAGTCTGGGACTACCAGCGGTCTCGTGAACCGCCGCCACCGCCGCCACCGCCGCCGCCGCTGCGGGACCGATCTTCCCTCGGCTTGCTGACGTTCACGGTCAAGCTGCGACCGTCGAGTTCGCTGCCGTTGAGCGCTTGAATGGCTTTTTCGGCCTCCGCTTGGGTACCCATCTCGACGAAACCAAAGCCCCGGGAACGATCGGTGTATCGATCCGTAATGACCTTTGCCGATTCCACCGTTCCGTGGGACTCGAAGAGCTCTACCAATTGCTCGTCGGTAACAGAATAGGGCAGGCCGCCCACGTAAAGTTTTTTGTTCATGTTCTCCTCCTAGAGAAACTCATCATCATCTTTTTTGCTACGAACCGTCAAAGGAGCAGAACAAGTGTCTGGTCGGTTGGCCCCGCCGGTACAATACGCAAAACCGTAATGATCGGGTCTCATTTTTCTTTTTTCCTTCAGGAGACCCGCTTCTGAATGTATTGAACGCTAAAATACTGCTTTGACTAGAGAAAGTCAATCCGCTTGTAAATGTCTAGGCTTACGCCACTTGAATGAATCCACAATATACGTCATTGTTGGCGAGTACGGTCTTATTGCGGAGAGTCCTGCTCTCCGACAACGACAGGTGGTGCTGCATATGAAAATTTTGCTGGTTTCCCCGTGTAAGGATCCTCGCTTCAAGAAGCCGAAGTACCTGATGATCCCTCAACTCGCCCTCCATTTGATTGCCGGCCTGACCCCGCCGGAGCATGAAGTGCGCATTCTCGAAGAAGAGATAGAAGAGATAGATCTGGAGGAGGAGTGCGACCTGGTGGGGATCAGCTGTATGACCTCCAACGCTAACCGGGCCTACGACCTGGCTCGGGAGTACAGGAAGCGTGGCCGTACCGTGGTGCTCGGGGGAGTGCACCCAACCTTACTACCCGATGAAGCCCTCCAGTATTCCGACGCTGTAGTAGTGGGCGAGGCGGAGGGAGTGTGGGAACAGGTGGTTGCGGATGTTCAGGCGCGCAAGGTGCAGAGGGTGTATCACCAGCCCTATCCGTCCTTAGAGCGTTACGTAAGTATGGGCAACCGCAGAAATACGAAAAAGAGACTCTTCGATGTGGTCCCGGTGATGACTACCCGGGGATGCCCCTATAACTGCGAGTTTTGCTGCGTCCACGATATCTTCGGGCGACGAATCAGGCATCTGCCCGTCGCCAACGTAGTTCGGGATATTGAAGAATCCGGCGGCAAGATCTTCATCTTCCTCGACGACAATATCATCGGAGATCCCGGTTATGCCAAACAGCTGTTCAAAGCCATCAAACCGCTGAAGATCAAGTGGGTCGGACAGGCATCCGTGTCGTTCATCAAGGACGAGGAGATGATGAGGCTGGCCAGCCAGAGCGGATGCAAGGGATTGTTCTTTGGTCTGGAGAGCGTATCCCAGACGCAGCTTAATCGGATGCGCAAGGCGATCAAAGAGGTGGACAAGATCGGTGAAGCGGTCCAGAAGGTAAAGGACTTTGGCATCTACTTTCATGCCTCAATGATCTTCGGCTTTGACAGTGACACAAAGGATACCTTTCCAGAGACTCTTGATTTTCTCGAGAAAAACCGCATCAGCTCCGCTTCGATCAATGTACTTACCCCCTATCCGGGAACCGAAGTGTTCCGCACCTTCAAGGAACAGGGGCGGCTGCTCTCCAAGGATTGGCGCTACTACGATCATTCCACGGTCGTATACCAGCCCCGGAACATGACGCCTTTCGAGCTTCAGGCCGGCAGGCTCTGGGTTCTGAAAGCTTTTTCCCAGACGTCGGCTCTGCTTCGGCGCCTGCCCAACCATCTCGATTTTCCTCTCCTGCACCTGGCAATGAACCTGGGATTTCAGGCCGCCTGCAGGCACGAGCTTCGGGAGCTTCCGGATCTTGCCGCCCGGTTGTTCCCGGTCCAGGACAGCAAACTGTCGGAACAGAGGGGTTTCCCGCTGCGCAGCCTGAGGTTAACGGACTTTCTCGGCCGGGGACTGCTCAAAGGAGGATCTATCGATGCTGGTTAGACATGTGTTGTATCTGGTAAACGTTCTGGTCAGGGCGTTCGAACGCGCCATCGGCTGGGTTGTGGGTGTCATGGACTCACTTTTCTTGATTCGCGGCCGCAGGATGGTCCTGACTTTGTTTTTCAAGATTTTCGAAGCGGTGGACCGATGGCTCCTCGTGGGAAAGAGGTATCTAGAGCAGGTACGTACATCACTGAGGTATCGGATGTATTTTGATGCCGTTACCCGCCCTATGAGAGCCCGCTATAAAGAGCTGAAGAAAGGTTGACCCCGGTCAATCGCCTTGTCCCGCGTTACCGCCTCTGGTGCTGCCACATGACCTAATCGAATGCTGCCTCCATATAAAACGGGCTAAGCCTATTTGCAAGAAAAAGTAATGAACTTTTAGCCCGATACACGGTCGTGGAACAGAATTAACCTCAATCCCGTCCCGGCAGTTCCTGCAATTTTCTTGAAACCAGCGGATAAAAACAGCGTATATTACCAGGATAGGTATGCAAAGTCAGAAACACAAGGACGCCGAAGATCTCTGGGCAGTTCAAGCGACCCTGCAGGGCAATCCTGCTGCGTTTGAGACGATCGTCAGAAGATATACTCCTGTACTATACTCCCTGGCCTACCGGTTGTTGGAAGAGGGGGAGGAAGCTGAAGATGCCGTTCAGGATATACTCGAGAAAGCCTTCAGAAATTTGTCTCGCTTTCGAATCAACAAACGTTTCTTTCCCTGGCTGTACACGATCGCGGTGAACCATCTTCGCTCCCTGGAGCGCAGACGAAGACGCCGCAGCCGACTGAGAATCGTGTCTTCGGAACCGGAGCGAATCCTGGAATCAGTCGCCTCGGAGCAGGGGAATCCTGTTGAGCAGAGCGAGCTTCGGGAGGGAGAACGGCTGGCTCAGCAGGCTCTCGAAACCTTGCGCGCCGAGCACCGGGAGGTGTTTGTCCTCAGGCAGATCCAGGACCTTTCCGTGCAGGAGGTATCAGAGGTATTGGGAATTCCCGAAGGAACTGTGAAAACCTATCTTCACAGAGCCCGCAAGGCTATGATCGATTTTCTTGCCGGAAGCGGCTGGGAATGAAACCTCTGACCGCCTCAGGCGTATATAGAATTGGAGTGAGACAGAGATGACCTGCGAACAGTGGAGCGAAGAGTTCAAACAGTGGCTCGATCACGACTGGACGAACGGGGACAATCCGTCATGCCCGCCGTCACTACGGCAGCATGGGGAAAGCTGTTCACGCTGTGGCCCTCGCCTGCAAGCAGCCCTTTTGCTGGTCGAAGGAAAACCGCTCAATCGACAACCCCCTTTCGGCCTGGCGGAACGGATTGTCGAGCGTTTGGCCAGCGGGGCACCGATTCGGAGCAAGGCATGGCTGCCCTGGGTCGGGATTCCCGCCGCGGCCCTGCTCCTGGTTGCTCTGGGATTCCTGCTGGTTCTGCGTGCGCCGGGGCGCTCCACAGTGGAGACGATTGTTGTCCGTTTCGAGCTTCAAGCTCCCGATGCGAGAGAGGTTTCCGTAGTCGGCAACTGGAACCAGTGGAATCCGGAGACACAGAAACTCAAGGATCCGGATGGGGACGGGGTATGGGAGATCGAGATCCCCCTGAAGAAGGGTGAGGAGCATCAGTATCAGTTCCTGATCGACGGAGAGAACTGGATCCCGGACCCCGAGGCTCCCCTTCAGGTCGAAGACGGCTTCGGCGGAGTCAATTCTGTCTTGCAGATTTAAAGCATAGGAAGGAGAATGAGGATGAAAAAATTAGCGATCGGTATTGTGGTGGTGCTGTTCCTGTTTGCCCTGCCGCTGTGGAGTCAGGTGGCAGAGAGCGCTCCTGACTTTCTGGAGGCATTGCGGGAACTGTTGCAGAAAGACGACTGGAGCCCTGAGGAGATTCAGGAGCTCATCAAGCAGGAGGTGGATTGGAGCCAGGCCCAGGTTGAGGATGCCAAGATGGTTGCTCTCTGCCTGGAGTACGCCAAGGATGCAGAGGAGCAGATCGGCCCCCATGAACAGGCTCACCTGGTTAAGGAAGTGGCTGTAATGGCTCAGGAGATGCGGGCCCTCGGTTTTGGCGAGCCGATGATTATCCGTACCGCCTTGAACGGTACCCGGGAAGCCCTCGAGGAGCTGTCCAGAGTGCGATTGCGCAAAGAAGAGGGTACAGAAACCGGAGCGGGTGATCTGATCCGAGCCCGTTTGCGGGAAGAGCTGCAGACGGCCTTGCATCTGGAAACCAGGCAGTTGGTCAGGGCCAGGGATCAGGAACAGCGGAACAGCCGACCTGACGATCTGCTGGTGCCGCCGGGACCCCAGGGTCCTCCCGGCAAGGCAAATCCGAACAAGTAAGAGAAAGCCCGAAGTGTTGTAGAGGAGTGGTTTGTCTGTGATAAGACTCTTTGCTGCGGGAGGCCGACGCTTCCCGCAGTTTTCCTTCATTGGCTGCTTGATTGTCTTTTCCCTCTTTGCCGCTATCCCTGTCTCCGGGCAGGATGTTGAATCCGCCATCACCAAGACCCTTGAGAAGAGCAGATACTCGGAAAGACAAAAAGCTTCGATTATTTCCTTTTTCACCGAAACGGATCGTGCCGATCTTCCTGCCGAGCTCCTCGTCCCCAAGCTGGAGGAGGGCATTGCCAAGCGGATCCCGGCGCAAAGGGTGCTCGATGCCTTGAAGCGGGAGCGTGAAGGCCTGCTGAAAGCTCGAGCTCTGATTCTCCGTGTCGAGGGGGGAGAACAGGTGCTTGCCGATCGAGCTTCCTGGGCCCGAACGGCCAACCTGCTGGCCGGCGGGATCTCGGAAACGGAAATCGAGAGACTGATTCTCCTCTGCCGTTCCCGGGTGGGGGATTTCCGCCCCGCCACCTATCTGTACGCTGCACTGAAAGAGTGGGGGCTTGGCCAGGAGCCCTCCTTCAGCTTGATCGGCGCGCTCCTTAGGTCATCGATTTCCGCGGACAGCTTCATGGGAGTGATGGATCTTTTAGCAACGGGGCGACGACGACGAATCGCGCCCGAGGAGCTGGTCCGACGGATCGAGGAGCATTTGAAACAAGTGAAGAGGATCGAGGAACTGGAAAAATGGATCTATTAGAAAAAATGTTGTCCTGCAGCAGGAGATGGTTCAGCTGGACCCTCCCTATCGTCCTCGTACTTGCAGTGCGTCTTCCGCTCCACGGATACGCGCCCACACTGATTTTCGGTGTGTACGGGGAGGGTTTACTCACCGCCGATGGGAGCGGGGAAGCAGCCGTGAGGGCCAGCGGCCTACTGTCCTGGCGTAGCCTGCTTGCGGAACGCGCCTCGTTGGCTTTCTACGCCAGCAGCAATCTCGACCGTACTGTGGTTGACAGTCAGCGGCTCTACGACTCCCACACTCTATCCATCGATGCCCTGATCCAGAGTCCCGCGGGACTCCTTTTTGGGGAGGGCGGGCTCAGCGGTTCGTTGACAGGAACCCTGGAAGGTCAGTCCCCGTACCTTCGTCCGGATTGGCGGATCGGATATGAGGGCCAACGGGAAGATCTTCGGGCTTCGGTCACGTATAGGGGATACTACCTCAATCAGCCCGAGACAAACGAAGACTCCCTGTTTCAGGGGTTCACCCTCGCCCTGGAAGCACATCCCTCCATACGGATTCGTTATGGACTGGAGATTCTCGGCGGTTGGGAGAGGTGGACGGAGTGGTTTCTCTACGATGCCGGCGGTGGGGAAACCGATGAAAACCGGGATGACTTTCTCGGGTCTCTAAAAGTGTCGGCGGGCGGTCTGATCGGATATTTTCACGATTGGTCGATCGCTGCAGAGGGGGGAGTACGGTGGTCCGACGCCAATCGCTTGACCGCTCCTCTGCCTGTTGAAGAGGGAAGCGAGAGCTATCTGTTCTTCGCCGTCAACGGCGATTGGGCTTGGAGCCCGCACCGGCAGGTGTCGCTGGAGGTCGGGGCCTTTGCCCGCCAGGATCTGTATATCCAGCGGGACGCCCTCACCCTGGCAGGAACTCTTTCTGGAGTTCCACTCCGGGTGTTCTCCGCAGGCGCCGATCTTCGCGGCGATTGGACTCCGAACGACAGGTTGTTCCTTGTCTTGGAGGTCTCAGCTTCCCGCAGGTTCGCGAATGAACCGGGGGAGAGCTGGTGGAATTGCCTCGGCCGGGCCGGTATCGAGTTCAGTTTCTGAGGCGAAAATCGGGCGTGGATACGGCGGCGGCGCCCCGCCCCAAGATAGGATCTTTCAGCGCTACAGATACTTCTCCGGTTCGGAGGTGATGCGGTTGAGAGAGCTTCCGAACAGGTGCAGATGGTATCCATCGACGATGCGGTGATCCGCCGAAACTGTCAGGGGAATCATCTCTTTTGTAATGAACTTGCCGTGGTCCAGCATCGGAGTTTTTATCGATCCATGCACGCTGACCCTTAATATCGTTCTCAGGAAAAAGATTACAGGTTTCACGATAATAAAGTCAGCCGTTCCGCCGTATCCGACATTGGAAATTCCGATATTCGAGTTGATTCCTCGTTGATACACGATCTTGAACGCTCGTTTTTCGCTGATCAGCTTATACAGCTTCGTTCTTCCGTATACTCTGGATAAGAAATTGAGGTAGTCCCTCGGATTTTCCTTGTGCTCTTTCCGCTTTTGTTTCTTCAAAAAATCGAAATCATCCACGAGCTGTCCGAGAGACTTTTCATGGGGATTCTCAACGATAAAAGTGGTTAGAGTGTTCCCAACTCCCGGCAGCATGAAGGTATTGGTTATATGGATCTCTTCGAGCTCGTAGATATTGTTGTCCAGGACCACCCGGTTGAACACCCTGTTTTCGTCGATGATGAGGGCGATGATCTTGTTCATCATATGGGTCAGAGTGATCCTTTTGCCGGTACTCTCTCTCAATTCGTGGAGGTACGCTTTCAGCCGGGTGATCTCCATGTAGTACAGCACCGTCATATACGGGTCGGGGGAATGACTGAACATGTTGATCATGGTCTGCCTGGAGAGCACCAGGTCTTTATGCCGGAGCTTGTTTATCTTCAGTTGTCTTTTTGGCGATGATTTCATGATTCGATATGATGGAGCTTTTGTAGCATGATGCCAGGCAGGCGGTCAAGAGATGAGCTCGATCTGCCGCCACTTGCCGCTGCGGAAGCGCAGGAACATCACCAGCCCCAACCCCATGACGAATGCGATGAACACTACCCAGACGGTGACGGGATCCGCTTGGATAAATCGAATCAGGAAGATGGCTGTCCCGGAGAATACCCAGTGCAGCCCGATGGACATCCGCATGACCCATCGGGTGTCACCGGATCCGCGCAGAGCCCCCGTGAAAACCAGCTGGGCGGAATCCGCCAAAGTGTACAGAGCGGCCAGCCTGAGCATTACAACAGCCAGAGAAGCGATCTGTCCGGCATTGACACCGAAATCGGAGGTGAACGCTCCTACCAGGTAGCGGGTGCCGAACACGAATAGAAGCACCATGAAGCCGGAGTATAGCCAGGCAACCCGCAGTGCGACGTAGGTCGAGCGCTTCGCCTCCTCCCGGTCTCCGGCACCGATGTTCTGAGCCACCAGAGCGGTGGTGGCCTGACTCATCCCCAGCATGGGAATGAACGCCACAATATCCCAGTTAAAGGCGATCGTGACCGCAGCGGCCACCACGGTACCGTAGGATTGCATGAATTGTACGAAGAGGTTGAAGGCGGTAACGCTCAAAAACATCTCGAAGCCGGCGGGGATCCCGAAGCGCAGTAGTTTTTCCATGATCTGTGGCCGAAATTTTAGGGATCTGTTGGTATTGAACTGTTCACGATTCGCCCCGCGGAGGTAGAACAGAAGCAGGATGGCAAAGATCGTGGCGTTTCCTGCAATAGTGCCGATGGCAGCGCCTTGGAGACCCATCTCGGGAAAACCGAGTTTGCCAAAAATCAGCACATAGTTAGCTGGAATGTTGACCAACATGCCCACGATGTTTGCCAGCATCACAACCGTGGTTCGACCGACTCCAAGGAAGAATCCCGCCAGGGCAAAGCGGAGGATCAGAAACACCGACCCAAAGATCAAGGTCTGGAAATACAGGTACTCCAGTTCGATCTGCTGCGGTCCGTGACCCGCCAATACGAAGAAGTACCGCACCAGCGGTGATAGTCCAAGCAATACCGGGTAGCATGCCAATGCGATGAGGATCGATTGAAAGGTAGCCTCCCCGCACAGCTTGTAGCGCTTGGCCCCGTAGTATTGAGCTACAATCGCAGTCACATACCCCACCGTACCGATGAAGAAGGAACTCAAGCTGAACGTGGTCAAACCGCCGGCCATGGAGGCTGCCAGATGGAGCTCTCCCACCCTGGACAGGAACACACGGTCCACGAACATCATGATCGAATCCGAAGCCTGGGAAACTACCATAGGTAAGGCAATGGAGAGAAGTCTTTGCAGTGTCGTCTTGTTCGGTTTGTTCATCTCAGCGGAGCTAACTGGCTGAAAGTTCCTACAGTCGTCCTGAACGCAGGATGCCGATCAGGAACCAGATGCCCAGGATCCCGGCGGTGGTGAAGCCGGCCAGCCCGAGGATGGGTAGGCCGAGAAGTGACGGACCGATGGCTTGACGCATAAAAAACGACGAACCTACCAGCAGACCGGAGATCACCACGGCAAAGGACAGGCGGTTCACCGATCTGTCGATCCCACGGATCCGTGGATCCAGGTCCTCGAGGTCGAGACTGAGCTTGAGTTTTCCTGTCCGGGCTTTCTTCAGCAGCTCATGAGTGTCGTAGGGAAGGGAGCGCAGTAACTTGGCGGTGTCCTCGAGCAGATCGAAAATTTTCTCCGGATCGACCCATTCCTTCACGCGGCGGACCCGTACTCTCTCCACAAAGGGCCGGGCTACTTTGATGATGTCAAACTCAGGATCCAGCCGCCGCCCCAGACTCTCCACAGTTATCACGACTTTCAGAGTCAGGGTCAGATCTACAGGCAGGGCGATGCGGTAGCGGCGAATGATCGCACTCAAGTCCTGGAGAATCCTGGCAACGGACAGGTGGGCTACGGGAATGTGATGATAATAGTTTATCAACCGGGACAGGTCGTAGCTCAATTCGCTCCGCCGGGCCGTTTCGTCGAGAAGCTCCAGGGTGAAGAACACCCGCATCAGCTTGTTCGGGTCTTTGTTTACAAAGGCCAGGAGCATGTTGACCAGGGCCTGTTTCATCTCCTCATCGAGGGTGCCCACCATACCGAAATCCAGTGGGACAAGCACCCCGTCGCGGCGAACGATGAAGTTGGCCGGATGAGGGTCGGCGTTGTACACGCCATGTTCGAACACCTGAGCCAGGACATACTTGGCGCCGATATCGGCGATCTTCTTGGTATCGAGCCCTGCGAACTCCGTCTCCTCGGAAAGCCGGACCCCTTCGATATATTCCATGACCAGAACTCTGTCCGAACTCAATTCCCAGTGAACCTTCGGGATATGGATCCCGGTGTCGTGCCGGAAATTTTTCCGAACCAGGTCCATGGTCCGACCCTCGTAGTAAAAATCCAGTTCAAGGGTCAGAACTTTGGAGAAATGGTCTACCAGTTGCGCGGGCCTGTAGATGCGGGCCTTCGGCAGGTAGCGCTCGATCAAGCCGGCAAGATCGGTAAGGATAGCCAGATCGGAGCGGATCAGATCTCGGATTCCCGGCCGCTGTATTTTGAGTACCACCTCCTCCCCCTCGAGGGTCACTGCTCGATGGACCTGGGCGATCGAGGCGGAAGCCAGTGGCCTGGTTTCGATGCTGCGGAACTTTTTCCGCCACTGTCCTCCCCATTCCTCCCGCAGTATCGGTTCCAATTTGGTGAATGCAAGCGGCGCGGCGGCGTACTGTAGCTTCCTCAACTCCGCTGTTATCTCTTCGGGAATCAGATCGGAGCGCAGGCTGAGCAGTTGACCGAGTTTGATGAAGGTTGGGCCCAACTCTTCGAACAGGAGCCGCAGCCGAGCGCCGAAGGGCAAGCGTCGGATTCGTCGCCCCTTGGCAATCTCCGTTACACGAGAGCTCAACAAGCGGCGCTTTCGAAAACCAAGTGCTTCGGTCAGCTCGGTGAAGCCGTGGAAGACAAGACGAGTGAGGATCTGGCGGGAGCGGGCGATCTTATGGATTCGGTGACGGGGACTAATAAAATTAGAAAGCATCTACCCTCTATTGTACAGCAGGCCCTACCTCGCGGCAACTCAGGCAACCGCCAAAGATCAAATCCTTCGCGCCGGGGCTTTCCACAATCCCCTGGTGTACAAAACAGGCACCAGAGTCAGGGTGGATAGGGCGCTCAATACCATGGCGAATCCCAACACCACAGCCACCTGGAGATGAAGGCGTAGAGGAGAGAAGACCAGGGGAAGCAAGCTGCATACGATAGCAAGGGCGTTGGTGACGATCGGGATGCCGGAGAACCTCAGGGCTTCCGTTGTGTAGTATTTCCTCCCCGACTTCTTGTAGTACCGAACCAAAAACAGGAAATGGATGACGTAGTCGATCCCGACTCCAATGGCAACCGCGGTCAGTGTTACCGTCATCATGTTCAAGTTGTAACCTGAGGTCTGCAGAAGGCCGTAGATGCCGGCCACGGTCACACCAATCGGAATAAGGGAAGCGACCGTGAAGGAAATCTTTCGGAAAACAATCAACAGGACCACGATCATGCCCAACACCGTGATCACCAGTGTGACCCGCTGGGTTTCACCGACTAACTGGTTCAGCCTGGCGTAGAGTATTGGAGTACCGGTTATGATACGGATATCCTCGTTCTGGGAGGCGTAGGCGAATATCCTCTGCGTGGTTTCCGAGTCCCACTCCGTGGTTGTGCAGTAGAAGATAATCCCATCCTCGGCGATGAAGTTGTCCTGGACATCCAGCATGTTGAGTAGCAGCTTGGTCATCCGGGGCGGCGGATACTCGTCCTTTCCGGTCCGCAGCTGGTATACACCTTTCAGGATATCCACAATCGAGAAGACGCTGATAACCTTGGGAAGGTGCTCCATGCTCCGTTCGAGCTCGAAAATTTTTCGGATATAGCCGACATCGGTGAGATCCCCGTCCAGGCGGAATTCACCGGTCAGATACTGGCTGGAGCCCAGCTTCTGCTCTACAAATTCGATGTTCTGTCTGACCGAGGAGCGTTTCTTGAAGTAATGGAGCGGATTCGTATAGACCGACAGAAACGGTATGGATGCCATACCCCAGAGCACAACGAGGGAGAACAGAACAATGGGCAGATACGGCTTGCGATGGAAGGGCTGCAGAAAGCTGAGGATCCTGGCCCCGAGCTTATGCGGCCTGTGTTTCACCGGCAGGTTGAGCAGCGACAGCAGTGCGGGAAGAAAGAAGAAGGTAATCAGACTGGAGAATCCTACGCCGATAGAGGATAGGATTCCCAACTGCCTTGCCGGCAACATCCGTGAAGAGATCAACGAAGCGAAGCCGATGATCGTTGTTACGGCGGTCAGCAGGATCGGCACTCCCACCTGTTCCATGGTTTTTTGAATGACTATGCTGTGGTCGCTGTATCCCTCCCGGTTATCCAGGTAGTGAACGACAAAATGCAGGCCGTAGGCGGATCCCAAGCCGAGGACGAATATCGGCGTGATTACGGTAACCACGTTCAGAGGCGAGCCGATCCAGAAGATAGTCCCCAGTAGCCACAGAGCGCCTAAAGCGGCTGGAAGCAGAGTGATGATGGTGTAGCGTACGCTCTTGATATTTAAATAGAATACGATAAATAGAATTAAAATCGCCATTGGCGAGAGGACAGCCACGATCCTTCTTTGGGAATCCAAGAGTGTTTCAAAGATTACCGGACTGCCGGCGAAGCGCACCTTCAACCCCGCAGGCTGCTCTACGGAGCGTAGATCGCGGAGGACCCCAGCCGGGTCGGCTTTGCCATCGATTCGCAGCTGGATGGCTCCGGTTGTGAGATCCTCTGAAAGCATAGCCCCGAGCATGCTCTGGCGCGATTCCAGCACGGGTGCGAGGGATTGGTAGGACTCGGACAATAGTTTTTGCGAAGTCGGCACCAGCTTCGAAGTGCCCGGCAGGAAGGGAGGAATGAAGCAGAGGGAGCTCGAGATTCCTTCGATGCCTTTGAGTCTTTCGTAGTAGGACCAAACCTCCAGTATGCTGCTTTCCGCGGTAATCTTGTCATCCGAGGACAGGATCACCTGGACCAGGTCGGTGCCGCCGTACTTCTCCTTCAGCTCGAAAAAGGAGTCGGAGTAGCTCTCTCCGATCTGAAAAAAAGAATAGACCGACGGATCGAACTCCGCCTTAGGCAGGGAGGCGATCGCGAGCAAAGTCAGGAGGAGCACGGCGATAGCGACCCACCGTGCATTGGCCACGATAGAATTAGAGATTCGTTTCATACATTCGAGGCTTACGCTTCAAGATTCTACAGATTTTACGCGAAAAATCAACCTGTTATGTGTTTGCGGGTAGATGGATTGTAAGCGCCGTTAATAATAAACCGGCCCTTGACGGGCAACATAATAACTGTTAGAAAACTAACAGTTATTATTCTAATAATTTGTTTTCTAATTGGATAGTTGGCTTATGAACACGGATTCTATAACGGCTCGAGCCCTCACCACCTTTCCCCTGTTCATGCACAAGGTGTTTCACGATTTTCACCCTGATTCGGGAGATCTCGATCTGAACAAGACCCAAATCAAGGCGCTGATGGTGATTTATATCGAAAACTCACCTCACATGACCAAGGTCTGCTATCACATGAATATAGAAAAAGGCTCCCTGACTCCGGTTATCGACAGCCTGATCGAGATGGAACTGGTACAGCGCAGCCGGAATCCGGATGATCGCCGCAAGGTAAACCTCAATCTCACTAACAAGGGGCGAAAGCTCGTCCTCGAAAATCTGCGTCGTGCTCACGAACACATCTTGGATAAAATGAAACACCTCCAAAAAGGGGAGCGGCAGCGATTCGAGAAAGCCTTGTTGGATCTACATGAAATCACACTGAAACTGTAGGAGCAGCAACCCCGTGAAAGAAATGCAACAAGCCAGAATGCTCGGCACCGAAAGTATAGGTAAGCTATTGGCCAGAATGTCCGTTCCTGCCGCCCTGGCGATGCTGGTGATGGGTCTGTACAACGTGGTCGACACGATCTTTATCGGCCGGGGCGTTGGAACGGACGCCATCGGCGGTCTGACAATCGCCTTCCCGTTTCAAATCATCGTCATGGCCTTCGCCGGGATGATCGGATTCGGGACCGCTTCGGTAGTTTCTAGAAACCTGGGTGCCGGAAATCGGGAGCGTGCCTCCACGGCTGCGGGCAATGCCTTTACCATTTCTATCGGCTTCGGTGTACTGGTGACAGTGGTAGGCTACGCACTGCTCGATCCGATTTTACGGTTGTTTGGAGCTACTCCGGTGCTGTTGGGGTATGCCAGGGAGTATCTATCGGTGATTCTTACCGGCAGCGTATTCATCACCTTCTCCATGGCCACGAACAACATTGTCCGCGCCGAAGGAAGGGCCACGGTGGCGATGATCACCATGGTACTGGGAGCCGTGGCCAATATTATTCTGGATCCGATATTTATCTTTGGATTCAACATGGGTATCCGAGGAGCCGCTCTGGCCACGGTGATCTCCCAGTTTTTCTCTTTCGCTTTTCTTCTATTCTTCTTCCTCAGCGGCAGAAGCTCGTTGAAGATTCGTTTGCCCCACCTGAAGCCTGTGGGAAGCGTCTTGAAAGAGGTGTTTGCCCTGGGTGTTCCGGCCTTCATCCGCCAAAGTGGGATGAGCCTCGTTATCATCCTTGTAAACAACCTCCTCGGCCGCTACGGAGGAGATATATACATCTCGGTGTTCGGGGTTATCTTCAGAATCCTTCATTTCGTGATGATGCCCCTTATGGGTCTGGTACAGGGGTTTCAACCGATAACCGGATACAACTACGGGGCCGGAAAAATCGATAGGGTGAAGCATACCCTCAGGTTGACGCTTCTTGTCTCCACGACCGTTGCCGTCATCGGATTCCTCGTTCTTTCTCTGTTCCCGGGTCCGATATTCCGGATATTCTCCAAAGATCTGAACCTCATCACCACAGGTATGCCGGTGCTGAGAGTCGTAGTCCTGATCGTTCCCTTCATCGGTATCCAGATGATCGGCACCTCGTACTTCCAAGCTGTGGGCAAGGCCAGACCCGCCTTCTTCCTCGGTCTGTCCCGGCAGTTCATCTTTCTCCTGCCGATGACGATCGTCCTGCCGCTGCTCTTCGGCCTCTGGGGAGTGTTCGCCGCCTTTCCGGCGGCGGATTTCCTCTCTACACTGGTGACGGGGTTCTGGTTGTGGAAAGATGTACGCTCCCTATCCGCTATCTCCTCGAACAGGCCGCGAGGAAAGGGCGGGGAGGAGACTGATAAGGAACCTGTGCCCATCCCGGGCCCGTAGCTACGACGGGGCGGATTATTCTGCTACAATAGCAGCGCAACACTGAGACGAAGAAAGGCGGGTTTCATGAAAGGCACCTTCGGCAAGCTGTTAACAATCGATCTTACGACCAAAAGTACCCGGAGCGAAGAGATCCCGGACCATGTGTTCGAGGGATACCTGGGAGGAAAAGGCCTCGGTGCCTATCTGTTGAAACAGCTCAATCCTCCAGGAGTGGATCCGCTGTCCCCCGGCAATCGCCTGATCCTGACCACGGGCCCGGCCTGCGGTTTTCCCGTTTGGGGAGCCAACCGCTACGCCGCCTTCACAAAAAGCCCGTTAACGGGGATCTTCGCCGAGTCCTACTCCGGCGGCAAAGCCTTCCAGCCCCTGTCGAGGATCGGCTACGACGCTTTCGTGTTCGAGGGGGCGCTGGCCGATTGGGGGGTTCTGGAGATCGACGCTTCCGGAGTCGGCTATCACGATGCCGGATCGCTCATGGGCAAGGATGCCCTGGAGACCGAGCGCCTCCTCCGCGAACGCTACCCAGGGCGGGAGTGCGCCGTACTGACCATCGGTCCGGCCGGGGAGAAGCTGGTTCTCTACGCCTACGTGAACAACGACTACGGCCGCTGCCTGGGACGTACCGGGATCGGCGCGGTGCTCGGTTCCAAGCGCATAAAGGCCCTGGTGTTTCGGGGAAGCCTGAGCAAGCAGGCTGCCGATCCGGCACTTTTGGAGCACTTTCGAAAGGAGTGGGGTAAGACCGGTAAAGATCACCCGGTGACAGAAGCTTACAGAACCAAGGGCACCTCCATGGTAGTGGATCTAACCAACAAGGCCGAGGCCTTTCCCAGCCGCTACTGGCAGGAGGGCCGGGTCGAGCATTGGCAGAAGATCAACTCCGAAGCCCTGCACCGGGAGTGC